>ENA-ORLF01000042-ORLF01000042.1-human-gut-metagenome-genome-assembly--contig:-NODE-42-length-79438-cov-7.70322_pt1 | contig 79438 bp, 65 predicted proteins | sample MGYA00243066_ERZ508822 | MGnify/ENA primary metagenome ERZ508822 (study PRJEB26277, sample SAMN04329791) | human gut metagenome | biome: human-associated habitat | host: Homo sapiens | place: USA... | reverse complement strand
AGAGTGGGTTTGATGTCGGGGCCATTACGGCCAATATGTCCATAAAGTCCATTAAGTCCATGAAAGAATTGTAACGAACACTTGAAAAGAACCACGGAACTTAAGCCACCACTGGAAAACAAAGGCTGGTCTTTATACAAACCGCTGTCTGTGATCTTGCCCCATTAAGGAAATTGCGTATGGTAAGCTTCTGATAAGCTTTCACCATGAAAAAAATTCTGCTGCTTTTCCTGTTGGCTTGTTCCGTTTCCATGGCTTCAGCCAGAGAGTTGAAGATTTTTTTGCTGACAGGCCAGTCCAACTCTTTGGGGACAGTGAAGGGCAGTCCCGCTTCACCGGAGCTGTTGAAGAAGTATGAACCGCAGGCCACGCTGTACTGGCATGAAAATTTCGGGCAGCGGGAGGGGGTGTTTGCCGGAGCTTCTACGGCCTGGGAACAAGTCCGGCCTGCGATGCCGCGCTATAACGGTAATTTGTGCATGGGACCGGAGTACGGGTTTGCCTTTACCTTGGAGAAAAACGGGTGGTTCAAGGATGCGGATGTTGCAGTCGTAAAGGCCTCCAGGGACGGAGGGGACAATTCCCACTGGCAAAAGCATGGCCAGGCTTATCAGGCGCTGGTGCAGGCCGTTAAAAACGCTTGCGGGGCTGTGGACAGGTCCAGATATTCCAAGGTAACGTTTTCCGGGCTCCTGTATTTGCAGGGGGAGAGCAACGCGGGCACTTCTGTTCCGGAAAGTGCGTCCCGTTTTCTGGAGTTGCTGAACGATCTGTCGGCAGATCTGAAACCTTACGGAGATACGTCTGCTCTGGCTGCGCAGAAGGCCATCATTGGGGAGAATGCGAACTGGGACGGCAGGAATGAAACGGATGCGGAGACTGGAAATATTACCGGAGGGCTGGAAGGCCGCGATACCACCGTACAGGGAAAAACGACTCAGCAGGTCATGAAGAGTCTGGCGGCTTCCCGTCCGGGCATGGGCTATGTTCCTACCAGAGACCTTCCCAAGCTGACGGCAGGGGACACTATGGGAGTGCATTACAGTGGGACTGCCCAGATCAGCATCGGTGCGCGGTTTGCCTACGAAGCGGCCCGGCTGGCGGGAAAGGATGCGGGCTCTGTCCGCAGTGGCCGCTACGATGTTCCGCTGGGAGCTCCGGAAGCATGGATGAACAGGAAGCAGCCGGGAAAAAACGTGTGTGTCTGGAATGTGGCTTCTTCCATCAAGCCGAGCGTGGTGTCCGGTACAGTAAAATTGTTCGGCATACGGGTGGAAGATCCGGCGGTGAATACGGTGGTGATTGAAGGTGCTGGCGCGTCCGGGGACCGGCTGGTGCTGGGACCGGGAGGTATTCGCCTGACGGAAGGAAAAAATCTGCTCATCAAGGGAAATGTTCAACTGGCGGGACGGCAGACCTGGAACATTCCCGGTGGTTCCGCGGTAACGATAACGTCGCGGGAACCTGCGGCGCTGGGCGGGAAGGCTCTGCCTGGGCTCCTGTCCGGACAGGCGGAGGTGCATGTCGTCCGGGAGAATGGAGGGGAGCAGCAGAGTGCGGCCAAGATCGTGTTCAGGAATGTGCGGGCTTCCTCTCTGAAGTGTTCCTGGGTGTTGTCCGGGGGAACGGAGATGTTTTTGGAAGGGATGGACGGACAGTCACTGAATTTGGGACGGATTACGGTCCGGAAAGGCGCAGTCCTGAATTTGAACGGAACGAGATTGCCCGCAGGCTCCGTCGTCAATGAGGGTGGCACGGTGAATGAATGACGGCAATGAGAAATAGCATGTCTTGGGGTACTCCGGGTGCGGTTTTCCCCGGCGGGAGGGCTCGCCTGAAAATAATGGCAGCCTTCCATGCAAGCCATGCGGGTTTTTGTCTGCCGCTTATTCACAATCCCGGCATGTGCGGAAATCCTTTTCATGACGGGAAAAAGGGATATTCCGCGCGCGTTTTATTCACATGAAACGGTGTTTGGGAAATATTGATGGTTAAGCCTTCTGCACTATATTTGGCGTACTTTTTTCTTTATGGGCGCGCTATATGGTAGTATGGTTCCGGCATGAGATGTGTTCAGTGCGGTCATCTGGAGGACAAGGTCATCGACTCCCGCATGTCCAAGGACGGGACGACGATTCGCCGCCGCCGCGTCTGCCTGAGGTGCGATTACCGCTACACGACGTATGAACAAATCGAGCGTACGGAGTTGCGCGTTGTGAAGAGGGACAACCTGCGGGAAGCCCTGAACCGTGAAAAAATCTTAAGGGGCCTCGTCAAAGCCTGTGAAAAGCGCCCCGTCAGCATGGACCGCCTGGACCGCGCGGTAGAGGAAATCATCTCCGAACTGCACCGGGACCACCTGCGGGAAGTGCCGTCCAGCGAGATCGGCAAGAAGGTGATTGAAAAGCTGTACGCCATTGATCCCGTGGCCTACATCCGCTACGTGTCCGTGTACCGCCAGTTTTCCAATGTGGAGGAATTCATTCAGGAGATCACTCAGATGCGCCACCAGACGCTGATTGATCCCCTTCAGCGCAAATTGCCCATTTTATAACGTCTTCCCATCCATTTTCCATGATCGGCTTCAGAAACAACAGACCTCTGCTCAAACTCGGCGACTTCCTGATCGCCGAGTACGGTGAGCAGTGGCTGGCCGACGCGCTGGAATCCGCCGCGCGCCAGGCGGGAACGACTCTGCCGTTCAAGGAAGACCTGCTCGCTTCCGTTCGCTATTATCTGGAGCATGAATGCGATCTGTCCGTCATGTCCCTGTCCGACCTGTATGACCGCATCCGCCGCATGCTCCGGGACGTGGGCCTTGCCCATCTGGCCAGGGAATTGAAAGACATGACGCCGCCCATGACGGTCAGTGTGGCGGAGATCGCGCGCAGCGTGCCGTTCTGGCTGTTTTTTGACGGTGAGCTGAGGCAGTACCTTTCCCGCCTCCGGGAACAGGGCATTACCCGCTACCGTTTTACGGATAAAAAGGAATGTGTTCTGGCCCTGCAGGGAAAGAAGCGCTGGAACAGCACCAGCCAGCATTTGCTGGAAGATTTGGACTTCCTGCTTTCTCGGTATGAGGAAGAGGATTCCGGTCATTGACCGGAGAGCCGGCGGAAAGTGACTTCACGGCATTTCCGTTCCGGCATGCGTCTGAGTTGCAGGGTGGGGGCGCCGAGAACGAAGGCCTGGTACACTTCCTGCTTTTCCGGCAGTTGCAGGGTCTGGAGAAGAGGCTGGTATTTGAGCATCCGGCATCCCAGGACCAATCCGCCCATGTAGCAGCATCCCAGACCCAGGGAAGTCATGGCCAGCATGATATTCTGGGAGATGACGGTGGCGTCTTCCCGGCCGGTTTGCGATGCCGCCGGACCGGTCAGCAGAATCAGTGCCGGGGCTCCGTACAGAATGGGGTCTTCGCCCCGCGCCTGAGCCTGCCGGCGTAGGGTATGCGTAGCGCTTTCAAAAATCACGGACCGGTAGTCCCTCCGGTTCAGGGCCAGTTTCAGGAAGAAGCGCGTCAGAGGGAACCGGGCCAGCTTCTCCAGTTTCCCGTACATGCGCATGGCCGCCTTCCTGATGCGGGAGAGGGCATCCGGATGCTCGATGACTATCAGACGAATTTCCTGGGCGTTCAGGCCGGATTGGGAGTATTCCGCCACGCGGCGCATGAGGTCATAGGCCTCCCTGCCGACGGGAGAGGGCTTGAAATGCCGGACGCTCCTGGTTTTCATCAGCAGATTCAGGAATCCCTGCTCATCCGGGACGGGGCCGATGGGTTCCGTTTTTTTGACGGCGGCATGGATGATGGCCTGCCGAGGGCAGACGGCGACGCAGTGGCCGCAGTCGATGCAGTGCTGTTCTGCGGCTTGTTCCAGGGAGTCGAATCCGCAAAAGCGGGTGAGGATGCAGGCTTTTTTGCACAGGCCGCAATGGATGCACTTTTCTTGGTCAATAGTCACTTTCATATCTGGTGAAATGGAATTCCGGCCAGAATAGGGCGACAGGGATTTTTTGACAAGTAGGCACTGTTTTGTAGTATAGTACCCAAAAAGTTACTGAAGCCATGAAGAAACCCCCTTCCACCTACCGCTGCCCCTGCGGGGCAACTCTTTCCCTGATCGGGGGGAAATACAAGATCGTGATCCTCTGGTTTCTTTACCAGAACTCCGTTCTCCGGTTCAATGAACTGCACCGGCTGGTTCCGGAGGCCACGACCAAGATGCTTGTTCAGCAGCTCCGGGAACTGGAGGCGGACAGGCTGGTGGAGCGGAAAGTCTATCCCGTCGTTCCTCCGAAGGTGGAATATTCCCTGACGCCGTTCGGCAGGAGCGTTCTTCCCGTGCTGGAAGCCATGAACGCGTGGGGAGCTTCCTATCTGGAGGCGCACGGAGCCTGACCGTCCTCCTTCTCTCTTACAGATGTTTGGGAGCGGGGCCGTTGAGAATCTTGTCGGCCCGGATCAAGGCGGCGTCAATATTCTCGCAAATGTTGTAGCGCTTCAATTCCCGGTAAAAGGGAGCGTGGCGGATGACATCCAGCGGCTGGGGCTGCACGCCGCAGACAAGCAGGGTGCAGCCGTGTTCCCGGCACTGGTGGCAGAAGTCGGACAGGACGTTCAGACCGGTGGCATCCAGCGCGGGAACCAGCCGCATGCGCAGGATGACCACCTTCGTATCGTGTTCCAGCGTTTTCAGCACTTGGTCCTTGAATTGCTCCACCGCTCCGAAAAAGAAGGGGCCTTTGACGTCGAACACCTCCACTCCTTCCGGGATATTGAGTTTGGCTGTGGAACGGTCTCCGCTGTCTTCGGAATCGTCGTCCAGCAGTTCGTTCTTGATGGCGGAAACGTCGCTGATCTGCGCCATCCGGCCCATGAAGAGCAGGGCGGCCAGCACCACGCCCACTTCCACGGCCACGACGAGGTCCACAAAGACGGTCAGCAGGAAGGTGATCACCAGTACGGCCGCGTCCTGCCTGGGGCCCTTCAGCAGGCGGCTGAAGGTGTGCATCTCGCTCATGTTGTAGCACACGACGGTCAGGATGCCCGCCAGCACGGCCAGCGGGATTTGCTGCGCGTATTGCGCGAAGGCCATCAGGATGGCCAGCAGCGTCAGGGAATGGATCATCCCGGAAACGGGGCTTTTTGCCCCCGCCTTGATGTTGGTGGCCGTGCGGGCAATTGCTCCGGTGGCGGGAATGCCGCCGAACAGGGCGGAGCCGATGTTGCCGATGCCCTGGGCGATAAGTTCCATGTTCGGCTTGTGCCGTCCGCCCGTCATGCCGTCCGCCACGGACGCGCTCAAGAGGGATTCAATGGCCGCCAGCAGGGCGATGGTGAAGGCGGGCGCCGTCAGCGCGCCCACGTTGTGCCACTCGATATGGGGGAGGGAGGGCATGGGCAATGTGTTCGGCAGGCTGCCGAAGGCCTGCCCGATGGTGGCTACGGGGAGTGTGAAGGCCACGGAAACGGCCGTCATTCCCAGCATGCCTACCAGCATGGCCGGGCCCTTGGGCCAGAAGCGGCGGCTCAGCAGGGTAAGGATGACGGTTCCGGCGGCCAGTCCCAGCGCGGCCCAGTTGACGGTGTGGAAGTGCTGGAAGTAACACGCCCATTTGTCGATGAAATCACCGGGAATTTTCTCTGCAATGGTGAGGCCGAAGATGTCCTTGATCTGTGTGGAGAAGATCACCACGGCAATGCCGGAGGTAAATCCCGTGGTGACGGGGAAGGGGATGAAGCGGATGAGCGCCCCCATGCGGCAGACGCCGAAGATGATGAGAAAGACGCCCGCCATCAGGGTGCAGATCAGCAGGCCGGAGGCGTGATACTGTTCCAGCACGCCCATAATGATGATCACAAAGGCGCCTGTGGGGCCGCCTATCTGGTACTTGCTGCCGCTGAACAGGGAAATGAGGAACCCGGCCACAATGGCGGTGACAAGCCCTTGGGACGGGGAAAGCCCGCATGCAATGGCGAAGGCCATGGCCAGAGGAATGGCTACGACGCCCACGGTCAGCCCCGCGAAGAGGTCTGAGAGGAAAGTTTGCCTGGTGTAGGTTTTGAGGGAGGAAACGAGAGCTGGTTTGAACATGGCTGCCGGATCTGGGGGCTATGGCGTTGCGCCATGCCGGGAATGGTTGGAAAACTCCCCCTGTCTGCGCCTGAGGGCGCGCCGCGGAGGCGGCCGGCCGGCTCTCCGTTCCGTCCGCCTCCTGAAGCCGTGCTATTTGGAAAGGACGTTTTCCCAGTAGGCGATGCGGCGGCAGGTATTTTCGGAATTGGGAGCCCCCGGGTTGGTACGCTGGGAGAAGGCTTTTGTCAATTCAAATACACTGCGCGCATCCGTTCCGTAGGCGTCCGAGATGGAAGCGAATTGATCGTCGCTCAACTGATGAAGCGGAGTTCCGGTGGAAATGCTCATGGCGACCGCCTTGCCGACCAATTCGTGGGCCTGGCGGAAGGGAACGCCGCGGCGCACCAGGTAATCCGCCAGATCCGTGGCCAGCAGCATGGGATCGGAGGCCGCTTCCAGGGCGCGCTCCGTGTTGACCGTCATGGCGGCGATCATCTCCGCGTTGACGTCCAGGGCCAGCTTGATGGTGTCGATGGAATCGAAAAGCGGTTCCTTGTCTTCCTGAAGATCGCGGTTGTAGGTCAGCGGCAGGCCCTTGACGGCTACCATGACGGCGGTGAGGTTGCCGTACAGCCGCCCCGTCTTGCCGCGGGTCAGCTCCGCGACGTCCGGATTCTTCTTCTGGGGCATCAGGGAGGAGCCCGTCGTGTGGGCGTCGGAAAGAGTGGCAAAGCCGAATTCCGCCGTGCACCACAGGATGACGTCTTCGCTCAGGCGGGAAAGATGGGCGCCGATGACGGCCAGGTCGAACAGGGTTTCCATGATGTAGTCCCGGTCCGCAATGGCGTCCATGGAATTCTCCGTGACGGCGTCAAAACCCAGTTCCACGGCTATTCCGTGGCGGTCCAGGCAAATGGTGGAACCGGCAATGGCTCCGGAACCCAGCGGAGAGACGTTCAGCCGCCTGCGGCAGTCCTTCAGGCGGTCCGCATCGCGGTTCAGCATTTCCACGTAGGCCAGGAGATGGTGGCCCATCGTGACGGGCGGGGCGCGCTGAAGATGGGTGTAGCCGGGCATCATGGCATACGCGCATTCCCTGGCCTTCATGACCAGGGCCCGCTGCAGGCCGCGCACCTTTTCCAGGATTTCATCAATCTCCGTGCGGCAGTAGAGGCGCGTGTCCGTAGCCACCTGGTCATTGCGGGAACGGGCCGTGTGCAGCTTGGCGCCGGGCGCGCCGATGCGGCGGGTCAGCTCGCTCTCAATGTTCATGTGCACGTCCTCCAGCTCCCGGCTCCAGGTGAAGTTGCCTGCCTCAATGTCCTTCAGGATGTCCTTCAGGCCGCCTTCAATGGCGTCGAACTCCTCCTGCGTCAGCAGGCCTGCCTTGAGCTGTGCCCGCGCATGGGCGATGGATCCGGCAATGTCCTGGCGGAAGAGCCTCCAGTCGTAGGAGACGGATTCGCCGTAGCGTTGAACCAGATCAGCGGTGGGTTTAGAAAATCTGCCTTTCCACATGACCCCTCTGTTGTGCCTGAAGCCCGGTGGATTTGAAAGCCAGAAATGGGTAATGGTGTCAAAAGAGCGATGAAGAGCGTTTAGTTTCATTGACGGCCCAGAACGTGGAAGTGTCCTTTCTGGAAATATTCTGCATGTCTAGATAGCGGGATTTAAGCAAATGCAGTCCGGAATGCCCCATTTCATACTGCATTCCGTCCAATTGGGAGGGCAGACAGAGGTCTCTTTTTGTGGAGGCCACGCTTCCTTGAGCAGCTGATGCAGGACGGAATGGATTTGAACATGCCCCCCGTCTTGCTGTGAAACCCTTTCAGGCAAACTACCCGTTCTTCCAGATTAATGGCATCCCAGGTCAGGCGCGCGGTTTCCGCCGGGCGGATATCCTCGATAAAAGAGGTATCTACGGAGTATTCCATAAGATCAGCCCAAAATACTTGCAAAAATATATTGACGAGTTCTATTATAGAATGAATCATGGTGAAGCCGAAGATGCGTTTGAAACGCTAGTATGTTTTTCAGTTGCTTAAAACAAACACAACTTATATAGAAGAAAAAGTTTTTCAAAATGAAGATATGCTGGTTCTAAAATTTAAATAATCTTAATAGAATCAACATCAAAAATTGCAATTAGAGTAAAGAAATAAGATGGCAATTAAAAAATCAGAACGAAATAAAACAATAGACACCCCTATAAGTGAGGGAACGATTTACTTAGACCGTTGTGTATCTATAACTGAAAAGCAGAATTCGATTAATAATGTGCTTGATAGAACAATAATAGGCGATACATTTAAGGTTTTACCCTTGTTGCCTCCTAATAGTGTAGATTTAGTGATTGCTGACCCTCCGTACAATCTAACGAAATCATTCAATGGAACAACCTTTGCAAAGAGAAAGAAATCAGACTACGAAGAATACACTCGGCAATGGCTAAGAGGGGTCAAATCTTTACTGAAAGATACTGGCTCAATATATGTGTGTTGCGATTGGGGAACGAGCCTAATTATCGGCAATGTGTTGGAGGAATTCTTCTCCGTAAGAAATCGCATTACATGGCAGAGAGAAAAAGGTCGTGGCGCAAAAGCGAATTGGAAAAACGGAATGGAAGATATTTGGTTTGCAACAAATAGCGATAATTTCACTTTCAATCTTGATGCGGTAAAAATTAGAAAAAAGATTGTTGCCCCATATCGTGTTGACGGCAAGCCAAAAGATTGGACCGAGTCCCAAAACGGCAATTACCGAGATACTTGTCCATCAAATTTCTGGGACGATATTTCTATTCCGTTTTGGTCTATGCCGGAAAACACGGCCCACCCTACGCAAAAACCAGAAAAGTTGATAGCAAAAATCATGCTTGCATCATCATCTAAGGGGGACGTTATTTTTGACCCATTTTTGGGGTCTGGTACAACAAGTGTAGTGGCAAAAAAACTCCATCGTCATTTTTTAGGCGTTGAGATTGAGCCTCAGTATTGCGTTTGGATAGAGCAACGACTTGCAATGGCAGAGGATGACTCCCAAATCCAAGGCTATGTGGATGGCGTGTTTTGGGAACGTAACTCCTTAACAGAGCAGAAATCAAAGTCTAATTCTTCGTTTTCTTCACATGCCAAGCGGGGCAGAAAGCGAACTAAGAACGTGGAAGTGGCAGAAATTAAAGTTGACGAAGAACGAACTCTTTTTGATTTTGGAGAAAGCGAAAATGTATAACAGAGAGATAATTGATTGTTTGGTTAAATTTATATCCGATAGAGATGGAGTATCAGATAAAGCATCGCTAGCAACTCAAGTACAAGAGCGATTCAAACTCGTAAAAGATAGAAGCGTGTACTATGGAGAATGGTTTGCCATCCGATTTTGCAGAGCGGCTTCATCCAGTTTTTCTAATACGGTCCTTTCTCTTTCCGCCTTACATAAGTACGACAATATGCCGTTCTTTGTATGCCTTGTGACTCCATCAAGGAATTTTTTGATGCTTGCAAATACAACCTTTCTGAGAAAGATTAGTCACTCATCTCAGGAATTGCGGTTTAATAATATAAAAGGTAGTTTCAACGGAAGCGATATTATGCGTTCTTTTGAGGGGATAGACAATCTTCCCCAATGCTTTGAGTTTTTATTCTCGTCGCACGAAAATTACACATTCGAAGAAAACCTCGAACGGTTGGTTGAAGCGACGAATAATATCTCTCCAACGGGAAAGAAATTTCTCCCGTCAAAATCTCAGATTGATTGTATTCGAGACTCTGTAAGTAGAGCAACTTCCTTCTTGGCTTCAAAGGAGTATGGCATATTGGATGATGATTTATCCAAGCGAGTAAAATCTGTTGAATCAGAAATCGCAATAGCGGCTTTCATTGACAACGTTAATTTACGAGGACGGATTATCGAATACTTAATAACTCAAGAAGATGATTTGAAAGACACTTTAATCCGTTGTTTGCGAGATAAAACACCCTTGCCAGAGATGTTCACCGCCGATAAATTGGGGGATTACGGAAGAGAATTTGAGCATTATCTTACGGAAACTGATATAAAAACAAAGGTTTTATTCCTATCAAGCAATCCAAAGGGATACAATATTGACAAGCTCCTTTCTTTCCTTTCAGAAGAAAAAAGCGTGTATCTAATCTATGTAGTTGCAATTGACGACAATAAACACATTAGCACTCGTCTTTGCTCTATGTTCAATCGACAGCTTTTATCTGCCACAAGAATTATTAAACATTGGGCGGGTAGAAACTCTCGCGGAGTCACTCAATATGAAGGCAAGGTTTTAGAAGAAATTGTATTTAATTTTGACGAAGATGTTGACGTTGCGGACGCACAAGATTTTCTTACAAAGTGTTTGCGCGCATAATCAAAAAAGGAACTTATTTTCTACTCAAGCAAGCCTAAAGAGCATAATTCCGTTTTTTTAATATTTACCGGTGTTCGGGCGTATTGGGCACCTTTTCCATGTTGCTACACCGAAGAGCCCGGAAGAAGATATTGCAGAGGCTTCCCGATAGACGGCATGCCTAGACGTGGATAGCGCAGTACAAAGCCATTGATTATTGGTTACAGCATTGGTTTACACCATTCCATGAAGTGTTTTATGTGACGCTGGCTCCGTGGCATTGCGCGGAAAATATGGCGTCGGATATTTCGGGGCGAATGCCTGACAAAGTTGGAAGAGCTAAAGCTACCCGGATATGGAGTGTTTCCCAATGGAAGAGGAAATATGGTTTTTTCCCAAGTCTGGTGAGATGGACGGGAATGCAATGTGACCGTGTGATACGGTGGTTATTTTGCCGGAGTCGTAGTTTTTCCGGGGGAAACAATTCATGATTTATAATAGATTGTTTTTCAATTGATTATGAACATGCTTAGAGAATTTTATAGTATTCGTGCCGCCTGTTTTATGATGTGGGATCGGCTGTATTGAGAAGTTCCTTTTTTAGTGCCAATCATTTGTCTGGGGAAGGAGCCAATGATATATCTCTTGCTATAGAAAAAATATTCGTGCTATCTTTATCATAAAGAATTTTTGCGGACAAATTCAGCAACTGAGGTCAGAGGGAAGAATTTTTTCGTGTTTGAGGGAGTGCAGAATGCTACTATTCCTTTGTGTGCATGGATGATGAAATGCCCCTGAAACGGGCGGATTTGCGGAAACGCGCGGAAGAAAAGGCAGCAGAATTGGCCGCGGAAGGAGTGGAATTGCACCCCGTGGCGGCTTCCGGACGGAATCTGGCAAAGAACTTCTGGGGCCGGGAATGGATGAAGAGCCTGGGAGCTTGCGAGGTGTACGGCATGCGGCTGGCTCCCGGAAGAACGTATTTGCGTTATGGCTGCGTTCTGGACATGAAGGTGTCCCCCGGCCGGATAGACGCCCTGGTAATGGGGGAGCATTTGTATGAGGCAAGCGCGGAGGCGGCGACTCCGGACGAAGAATCGCTGGAGCGGCTCCGTGCGCAGTGCGCCGGACATATCGGGTCCTGGATTGATTTGCTGAAAGGGAATTTATCCCCGGAGCTGCTGCGTATCCTGTGCGACCCTGAAAGCGGCCTTTTTCCCAGGCCGGAAGAGTGGCGCTTTTCCTGTTCCTGCCCGGACTGGGCGGATTTGTGCAAGCATGCTGCGGCGGCCTTGTACGCGTTCGGCGTGATGCTGGACGATCAGCCGGAACTGTTGTTTACGTTGCGGGGAATTGACGCGTCCGTTCTGATTCCGGATGCTCCGGAACCGGCTTCCGGCGGAGAAGACGCCCTGGACAGGGATGCAAGCTCCCTGTCCGACATGTTCGGCATTCGGCTGGATTGAGCCGGTTTCCGGCTTTACGGCTTCCGGCATCCCTTGAACAGCCAGCCGGGAAGGGGATGGCCGTCTTTTTTGATGAATTGGAGGTAGAGCGGTTGTTCCGGGTGATAAAGCGTTCCTCCGTAGCTTTCCTGCCGGTGTGTCCGCATGAGGGCGCCGTCCGTAGAGAATGTCCCCAGCTTTTCCGTCACACAAATCACGGAGGGAATGGCTGTGAGTGCCACGTAAACGGCCAGGAGGATGCGGGACCGCGTGCCTCCGGTGCGGAGGGCGTGCAGGAACAGGAAGGCCAGAAACGGGTAAAGCACGGCGGGAGCCTTGAACAGCAGTTCGTTATTCATCATGCCTATCCGGAAAAAGAGGCAGCATGCCATTCCTCCCAGAGTGATGTAATACAGGGGCATGCGCCTGCAGGCAGGGAAAAGGAGTGTCCCTGGCAGGAGTACATTCAAAAGCAGGGAGAGAAGGAAGCTGGCGTATTTGACGGAGTCCGGATAAAGCACCATCCGTTGCATGGTGTAGTGAAACGCCGCCGCGTATTGGTCCGCAAGCAGGCAGGAGAATTGGCCGCCCCCGTCCAGATGGGCGTAAAAGAGGCTCATGACCGCCACGCACAGGAACCCTATCCAGAAAACGGGACGGCGCAGGAGAGTGCGCAGACGTTCGCCCGTACCGGGCCCGGATGCCTTGTTCCGGCTGTCCCGGAAGAGTGTTTCATACAGAATGAAGGGGAGCAGAATCAGGGCCGCCAGGGGAGAACCGGGCAGCAGCAGGGCTCCCATCAGGTAGTAGCCGGAGGCGGGCAGGGAACGCGTCAGGACCAGGACCGAACACAGAAGTGCCGGAACGGCATGGTTGAACGTGTTGAATATTTGAGATGGAATGCCGATGAACAGGGCTATCTGGGCGTTGTATTCTGGAAACAGGTTCGAGAGGGGCATGCCCAGGCAGTCCAGCGATGCGGCGGGCGAACCGAGACAGAGGAGAAGCAGGGCCCACCAGGCAGTCTTACGGATTCCCCAGCGGCATGCCGCTGTCAGAAGCGCCAGTTCCAGCCCCAGGAAAGTCCATCCCGCCAGCAGCCAGGGAGCGTATGCAGCAGGGCAGAAGGACAACGCGCAGGCAGGCGGCAGCCAATGGCCCAGATAGTAGATGAAAAGACGGCCGTCCGGCATGACGAGAGGCCATGGTTCCGCGATGAGCTGTCCGTAAACGGCATTGCGGATGGTGAAGTCCGCATGCTGCTGGAAGTGGCCCGTAAAACCGCACAGGAATGCCAGAAGCAGACACCCGGCGGACAGAAGAAGGAGAAGAACCGTTCCGCGTCCCGTCAGGGAAAGATGCCCTTCCGGCAGTTTCCGGCCCGTGGCGTACAGTCCGCAGGCCACGGCGGCGCAGAGAGGGAGGGAGAAGAGAGGCTGAAGCCATCCCCACAGGAACAGAATCATGGGCAGCGCCAGGTACAGCAGACCCGCGCACAGCAGGGAATGTGCGGGCAGGGAAAGGCGGGATGGCATGGTATGGGAAGGATGGGTAAAGAGTCAGTCAGTGCAGGGCAGGAGACGCCACAGCATTGCATATTTCCCTGCAAAGAAAAGTTTCCATTCCATCGGAATAAGAAAAATCCCCGGTCGCAAATGCGGCGCGGGGATTGGGGATTGTTTTGTATCAATCTCGGCGAAAATGGGTTAAAAGAGACCGAATCCGTTGCCGTAGCGGGCGGATTCACTCAGTTCCTCTTCAATGCGGAGAAGACGGTTGTATTTCGCCATGCGGTCGGAACGGCTCAAGGAGCCGGTTTTGATCTGGCCGGCATTGGTGCCTACGGCAATGTCCGCGATCGTGGCGTCTTCCGTTTCTCCGGAACGGTGGGAAATGACGGCCGTATAGCGGTTGCCCATGGCCAGTTCCACGGCATCCAGCGTTTCCGTGAGAGAGCCGATCTGGTTGACTTTTACAAGAATGGAGTTGCCTACGCCCAGGCTGATGCCCTTGCGCAGGAATTCCACATTGGTGACAAAGAGGTCGTCCCCGACGAGCTGGGTGTTTTTGCCCAGCTTGTCCGTCAGGATTTTCCAGCCGTCCCAGTCGTTTTCCGCGCAGCCGTCTTCAATGGAGACGATGGGATATTTCTTTTTCAGTTCCACGTAGTAGTCCGTCAGTTCTTCCGCCGTGCGGCGGCTTCCGTCGGACTTTTTGAAGACGTACAGGCCGGATTCGGGATCGTAGAATTCGGAGGAGGCCACGTCCAGGGCAATCGCAATGTCTTCCCCGAAGCGGTAGCCTGCCTTGTCCACGGCCTGGGCGATGCAGTCCAGGGCGTCTTCAGCGGAATCAAGATTGGGGGCAAAACCGCCTTCATCCCCCACGGCGGTGGACAGTCCGCGGCCGTGAAGAACGGATTTGAGCGCATGGAATACTTCCGCGCCGTAGCGCAGCGCTTCCCGGAAGGTGGGCGCTCCGGACGGAACAATCATGAACTCCTGGAAGTCGATGGGGGCGTCGGAGTGGGCGCCGCCGTTGATGATGTTCATCATCGGTACAGGGAGCACTTTTGCGTTGGGGCCGCCCAAGTACCGGTACAGGGGTTGCTGGAGCTGCGCGGCAGCGGCCTTGGCCAGGGCCAGGGAAACGCCCAGAATGGCGTTGGCGCCCAGTTTGGACTTGTTGAACGTGCCGTCCAGGGAGCGCATGAGCGCGTCCGCCGTGGTTTGTTCCGTCGCTTCCAGACCGATGAGGGCGGGAGCGATGATGTCGCGAATGTTGTCCACGGCCTTGGTGACGCCCTTGCCCTGGTAGCGGGCCGGATCTCCGTCGCGTAGCTCCCAGGCTTCATGTTCGCCCGTGGAGGCTCCGCTGGGGACGGCCGCCGTGCCTGTGGCTCCGCCTTCCAGGTACACGTCCGCCTCAATGGTGGGGTTACCGCGTGAATCCAGGATTTCACGCCCTGTTATTTTTGCGATGCGCATTTCTTTCATAAAACCGGATGATGGAGCCTGTGGAAAAACAGGCACATGAGTTAGTTTAAGCTAATTTACACGCCCTGTTTATTCCGAATGGACCGCTCTTGCAAGCTTTTTCCGGGAGAGGAAAGGAACGCTGTGACGGCACCGGGGCCGCATTCCGCCGGGTTCAGGCGCGGTAATGTTCCTTCAGCCAGGCTATTTCCTGGCCGTGCCCGGCATCGTCCCGGGGCGTTTCCAGAAAGAAGGGCAATTCCCGCAGGACCGGATGATTGATGAGGTTGATGAAGGCCTGTTCGCCCAGCGAACCTTTGCCGATGGTTTCATGGCGGTCCTTGAAGGAGGCGAACGGCGTCATGCTGTCGTTCAGGTGGATGGCGCGCAGGCGTTCCAGGCCCAGCACGGAATCAAAGTGTTCCAGCACGCCGTCCAGGCGGTTGACGAGGTCGTAGCCCGCGGAATAGACGTGGCACGTGTCCAGGCAGACGCCCAGTTTTTCCGTCAGTTCCACCCGTTCGATGATGGAGGCCAGTTCCTCAAAGGTTTTTCCGATTTCGCTGCCCTTTCCGGACATGGTTTCCAACAGCACGGTCGTGGTCTGTCCGGATGAGAGCACGTCATTCAGTTGCGCCGCCACCAGTTCAATGCCTTTTTCCACTCCCTGGCCTACATGGCTGCCCGGATGGAAGTTGTACAGGCTGCCCGGCAAATATTCCATCAGCGCCAGGTCCTCCTGAAGGACCTGGGCCGCAAAGCGGGTTACCTTGGGGTCTGCGGAACAGGGATTGAGCGTGTAGGGGGCGTGCGCCAGCAGAATGCCGAATCCGTTGTCCCCGGCGAGTTTCAGAAAACGGGAGATATCCTGCTCGTCAATGGCTTTAGCCTTGCTGCCGCGCGGGTTGCGGGTAAAGAACTGGAAGGTGTTGGCGCCGATGGAGAGGGCCACTTTGCCCATGGCTTCGTACCCTTTTGCGGAGGAGAGATGGCATCCGATGTGTAACATGAAGACGGTTCCGTAAGTTGCAGGAATGGTAGCATTCCGGCCTGAAGAAAAAAGACCAAAAGAGAGGCATCGTTTACCGGAAAGAATCGGAACCCGTTTCCACGTACATGATTGGACGAGATGACTTGCAGGAAAAGATTATTAAACAGATTGGCGCCGGCGCTGCTGGGAATGTGCGTGCTGGCGACCGGCATGGGAACCGCCGGGGCGAAGGAGAGGGTGGCACCGTTGCTTCCCGTTCCCTCCGCGGCACAGCTGGCCTGGCATGACATGGAGATGTACGCCTTCGTTCATTTCACGATCAATACGTTTACCGGGAAGGAATGGGGCTATGGAGACGAAAAGCCGGAACTTTTCAACCCCTCCGATTTTGATGCGGACGACCTTGTCAGGACACTGGCGGATGCCGGATTCAAGGGGGTGGTGCTGACCTGCAAGCACCACGACGGGTTTTGCCTGTGGCCCACGAAGACCACCCGGCACAGCGTGGCTTCCTCCCCGTGGAAAAACGGAAAGGGGGATGTCGTGAAAGACGTTTCGCGCGCGTGTAAAAAATACGGCCTCAAGTTCGGAGTTTACCTGTCTCCCTGGGACCGCAACGCCTCCTCCTACGGCACGCCGGAATATATCGGGATGTACCGCAGGCAGTTGAAGGAGCTGGCGACAGGCTACGGCCCCCTTTTTCTCGCCTGGTTTGACGGAGCAAACGGCGGCGACGGTTATTACGGCGGTGCGCGGGAAAAGAGGTCTATTGACAGAAGCACTTATTACCGGTGGAAAACGACGTGGAGCGAGTTGAAGAAGCTCCAGCCGAGCGCCGTCATTTTTTCCGATGTGGGGCCTGATGTCCGGTGGGTGGGGAATGAAAGCGGTTATGCGGGTTATCCGTGCTGGGCCACTTATACGCCCGTACCCTTGCAGGCCGGAACGGAACCTGCCCCCGGCACGGTCCGCTACCAGTTGGGCGTGGAAGGCACCGTGGACGGGAAGTACTGGATTCCCGCGGAAGTGGACGTTTCCATTCGTCCGGGCTGGTTCTGGCATGATCACGAGAATTCACGTGTACGGACGCCGGAGAATCTTCTGGAATTGTATTTCAACAGCGTAGGGAGAGGGGCGAACCTGAATTTGAATGTGCCGCCGGACCGGAGAGGGCGCATTCATGAAGAAGATAAAAAGTCCTTGGCGGGATTCCGTGTGTTGCTGAACGAGCTTTATTCCCGCAATTTTGCCGAAGGAGCGGAGGCGAGCGCTTCCTCCACCCTGAACGGGTACGGGGCGCGGTATGTGCTCGACCGGAAGCGCACCACGTACTGGATCGCCTCCAAGGAAGACGGGAACCCTTCCCTCACACTGAAATTGCCCGATTCCGCGACGTTTGACGTCATCCGCCTGGCGGAGCCCATCCAGCTTGGACAGAGGGTGCGCAAGTTCCGTGTGGAAGTGTGCGAGAACGGGCGGTTCGTCCCATGGGCGGAGGGGTCCAGCATCGGGGCCAGGGTGATGCTGAAAGGGAGGCCCGTGACAACGGATGAAGTGCGCGTAGTGCTGGAAGAGTTCAAGACTGTTCCGGCGCTTTGCGAGGTTTCCTTGTGGAAATACCCCGGTTTTCTGAATGCTCCCTCCGTCAGCTATGATCGCGACGGCCGGGTAACGCTGACGGCTGCGGCGGGAGCCGTTATCCGGTACACGACGGACGGAACGGAACCGGGACCGCAGTCACCTGTTTATGAAAAGCCGTTTGTCCTTTCCGGCGGTGGAACCGTAAAGGCGGTGAGCGAGGGGAACGGCAGGAAGTCTTCCGTCACGGCGCGGGTGGTTCCGGTACCTTCCCGGGACTGGAAAGTGATCGGCGGGGAGAGGGCCGCCGCCGCGCCGGAACTGGCTTTTGACGGTGATCCGGGAACCTTGTGGCACACGCATGCCCCGCAGGGAGAGATTGCTCCGCCCCAGGCGCTTGATATCGACATGGGCCGCGCGGTGAATGTGGCGGCCGTGTTGTACACTCCGCGCGCGGATTCCTCCAAAGGTACGATTGACCAATACGCCGTTTATTTCAGTGAGGACGGCAGGAAATGGGGGGCTCCCGCGGCGGAGGGAGAGTTTTCCAATATCCGGGCCAATCCCGTCCTTCAGAGAATTGATTTGAAGGCTCCCGTGAAAGCCCGCTACCTGCGTTTTGTCGGCAGGCGTGTGCTGGAAGGCAGTCATGTCGTCATTGCGGAACTGGGCGTTTTGGAAAAATAGCGTATTCCTGTTTTTGCGGAACCTGCCGTGACGGCACGGAGATAAGTGGCCGTGCGCCCGGCGTTTTCTTGACGGATGGGAAGAAGCGGGGCAAGATGGCACGCATGGAACAAGTCAGTCTCATGGAGTTGGGAAAACTGGCCGCGGAAGGCCAGGTGGAAGCGGAGGTTTTTGCCCAGATTTCCCAGTGTGCGCAGAAATTGACCAAGAGCAACAAGCCGTACCTGGACGTAACTTTTGCCGATGCGGAAGGGACCATGGGATTGAAGGTGTGGGAAGACAAGCCCTGGTTCCGGGTGCTGGCCTCCCTGCCTCTCCGCAGTTTCGTAAGCCTGCGCGGCCAGTGGACCAAGGGTTCTTTCGGGATGGAAGCCGCCGATCTGGACGTGCGCCTGCTGGAGGAGGCGGAGAAGGAAAGTTTTCTGGCCGGTTCCGGGACCCTGAAGAAGAAGCAGGAGGCGGATTTGAAGGAAATTTGCGTGTTGATCAAGAGCATGAATGATCCGCGCATCCGGTCCTTGTGCGTCGAATTCATGGAACAGTTCGGAGAACGGCTCCAGCGCGCCGCCGCCGCCAGAACGTACCACCACGCACGCCGCGGCGGCTTGGTGGAGCATGTGGCCGGCATGATGCGCACGGCTTCCGCCGTGTGCCAGGCAAATCCGGAGCTGAACCGCGACCTCCTGCTGGCCGGCTGCCTGTTCCACGACTGCGGAAAACTGTGGGAGAACTGCTACCCGAAGGAGGATTTCACGATGCCGTATTCGGAAGCCGGCGAACTGCTGGGCCACATCCCTCTGGGAATTGAACTGGTCAACAATCTGTGGAAGCGCATCATGGCGCTGCCGGAGGCGGATTCCTGGAAGACGCTGGATCCGCCCTCCCCGGACGTGCGCATGCATCTGCTGCACCTGATTGCCTCCCACCACGGGGAACTGGCGTTCGGCTCCCCGGTGTTCCCGAAGACGCCGGAGGCCGTGGTCCTTCATTATATCGACAATCTGGACGCCAAGCTGGAGATGTTCCGCGGCGCCTATGAAACGAGTGAGGCGCTGGCGCCCAAGGTGCTCCAGCGCAAGGCCCCCCTCCCTGCCAACGTCGTTCTCCCGCTGCCTTCCGTTCTTCCCCTGGTTCCGGACGGAGCGGACGCCATGCCGTAACCGTCCCCCCCATGGAGAAGGAGCGGCACCTGCTGCGGCCTTGGCCGGAACGGATGATGGCTTCCGCTCCGCTGCTGGCTCCTGCGCTGGCCATGCTGTGCGCCTGTGCGGCCGTGGACGTGTCCCCGTGGTTCTGGGCGTGCTGCGCCTGCTGGGTTTTGCTGCCCTGCCTGTTCCGGATGCCCGCCATGAGCCTGCTGGCTCTCGCGTTGGCGGTCTGGGCCGGCGGCTGTCTGCTGGATTACGGGCGGCAATATCGGAATCTGGCTGTGGAAGAGGGTGGGAGATTTGAGGCGGAAGGTTCCGTTGATACCGTTTCCGGGCGTTCCGTCCTGTTCAGGCCGCACGGGGCCAGGTGGCTTTATACGGTTTCTTCCCGTGAAGGGGAGCTTCCTCTGGAACCGGGAAAGCGGTACCGGATTGAGGGAGAGATTTATTCCCTGAAACCTCCCTGCGGGCCCGGCCTGTTTGACCGGGAACGGTGGGGCTATCTGCACCGGGTAGCGGCCGGAGTCAGGCTGGAAAGATTTTCCGAGCTGGGGGCGGGAGACTGGCGCAGCCGATTTCTGGAAGCTTCCCTGCATCTCCGTGAAAAGGCGGCAGGCCTGCTGAAACAGGGCGCGCCGCCGGACGACGAGGCCCGGCAGGTCATGGTTTCCGCCGTGCTGGGCGACAAGACGGACGCCCGGCCGGAGACCATGGCCAGCTTCATGAGGAGCGGCTGCATGCATGTATTCGCCGTCAGCGGCATGCATGTGGGGCTGGCCGCCATGCTGATTCTGGGCCTGCTGAGGCTGTTGCTCATCCGTCCCCCCGTGGCGCGGCTGGCCTGCATCCCCCTGCTGGCCCTGTATGTGTTTGTCACGGGAATGTCCGTTTCAGCCCTGCGCGCCCTGATCATGGCGGTGGTCTGGCTGCTGGCCTCCGTCCTGCGCAGGAAGGGGCATCCCGCCAACATTCTGGCTCTGGCGTTTATCGTGCTGTGCTTCGTGGACCCGCTTCAGGTTTTCCAGCCGGGGTTCCAGCTTTCTTTCTGCGTGTTTGCCGTGATTGTGTGCATCGTAGCATACATAAACCGGGAAAAGCCCCTGTGGGCGCCGGACCCGTTCATTCCTACCCGGATTTACAACGCACGGGAAAGGGGACTGGTATGGCTGGAACAAGCGTGCCGCGGAACCCTGCTTGTGTCCGTGGGAGCATGGCTGATGTCCATCCCGCTGACGGCGTGGCATTTCGGCACCTGGAACCTGTATGCGCCCCTCACCAACATGTGCCTGGCGTTGCTGGTTCCCTTCCTGATGGGTATTTCCCTGTTCGGGCTGATGTTTGCGTGGTGTCCCTGGGCATTGTCCGTCTGCAATGCCGCAGCGGCCTGGCTGGCCGGGTGCATGCTGGGCATTACCCAGCTTGCGGCCGACCTGCCGTGCAGCTATCTTCCCGCCCGGCTTCCTGCTGCGGAAAACGGAGCCCTGGTGATTCCCATGCAGAAAAACGCCTGGTCCGTCGTCATTTCCAATCCGGCTTTGGTGGTGGATACCGGTACGGAGAATACAGTTCGCTACACTCTTCTTCCCATATTGAAATCCCTTCATATACGGCCTTCCGGCGTGGCGATGGCCAGGAGCGGCAGGGCGGAACGGGCCGGGATGGGAGTCTTGCTGAAGGAGTATCCCGGCATCCGGAACTGGGGTCGCACGGGGGCGGAGCATTCTGTGGAGGAGTGGATATTGGGCTCCGGCAACAGGGTGGAGAGGGCGGACTTGCCGGAGCCGCTGCCTACGGGGGTGCATCAGGACCGGAGCCCGGTGCTGACGTGGACGTACCGGGGACGCCGCGTGCTGCTGGTCGGGAATGCCGGGTTTTCCTCCCTGGCGCGGGCGGAGGAAACGGAAAAGGCGGATGTCCTGATTATCGGGCATCATCCGCGCGACCCGGTCAGCAGCGCTGCATGGATCAGGGAAACCGGAGCCCAGGCAGTCATTTTCACGACGGAATGGGGATGCCCCGTGCCGGAAGGCGTGACCGTGTACCGGCTGCCGGAAACCGGAACCCTGTACCTGAAGACGGAAGAGAACGGCGTAACCGTTACTCCCTGGAAGGGCACGGAACGCCGTACAAGGTGAATCCGGTGCTTTCCTCAATCCGGATGGGCAGGATTTGTCCCGTCAGGCCGGGCTCCGCATCCACCATCACGGGCTTGTTCTGGGAGGTGCGGCCGGAGAGGCGCGCGGCGTTGGTCTTGGAAGGCCCTTCCAGCAGGACTTCCTGAACCGTGCCGATGAGTTCACGGTTTTTCCGGACGGCGATTTCATTGACGACGGCCAGCAGGTCCTGGTTGCGCGCCTCCTTCACTTCTTCCGGAATCTGGTTCTCCATGGCGGCGGCAGGCGTGCCGCGGCGCGGGGAATAGCGGAAGATGAACGCGTTGTCGAACTGGACCTGTTCCACGGCCTGTCTGGTCAGCAGGTAGTCTTCCTCTGTTTCTCCCGGAAAACCCACGATGATGTCCGTGGTGATGGACAGGTCCGGACGGGCCCGCTTCATTTGCGCGCAAAGATCCAGGAAGGTTTCGTTCCTGTACGGTCTGCGCATCATTTTCAGGATGCGGTCGCTGCCGCTCTGCATCGGGAAATGGATATGGCTACACAGCTTGGGAAGGTAGGTGAACGCCTGCACCAGGTCCTGCCGGAAGCCGATGGGATGGGGGGAAACGAAGCGGATGCGCCGCAGGCCCTCCACTTCATGGACGGCTTCCAGCAACTGGACGAAGCCGCCTTTTCCATCCACGCTGTCCATCTGGCGTCCGTACCGGTTGACGATCTGGCCCAGCAGGGTGACTTCCTTCACGCTGGAGTCCACCAGCATCGCCACTTCGTCCACGATGTCCCGGATGGGGCGGCTCCGCTCCGTTCCGCGCGTGTAGGGCACGATGCAGTAGGCGCATTTCATTTCACACCCCTGCATGATGGAAACGTAGGCCGTGGAGCGTGCGCCCGGGTCCAGGTGATCGCGGATCTGGTTCTGGGAGTCCTCCTCTTCCGCCACGTCGCATACATGGCTGCCGGAGAAGGCGCTACGGAGGTTGTCCATGCGGCATTCCTGCCGCTGCCGGAGAATGCCGTCCACATGTTCGAACACGCGGTGGTATTTCTGGGTGCCGATCACCAGGTCCAGGCGGGGAAGCTCCTTGAACAGTTCATCCTTCCGGCTCTGGGCCATGCAGCCCATCATGCCGTACACCACGTGGGGGCGGTGCCGCTGCTGCTTGGCGAGCAGCCCCATCTTGCCCAGGGCTTTCTGCTCCGCTTGTTCACGGATGGAGCAGGAGTTGAACAGGATCACGTCCGCCTCGTCCTCGCGATCCGTCATGGTGTACCCCTTCTGGACGAACATGCGGGCCACCTGTTCGGAGTCCCGTTCGTTCATCTGGCAGCCGTAGGTTTTGATGTAAAGTTTGGGCATGGAAAGATCAGTTTTTCTTTTTCAGGGTGACCACGCATTCCAGATGCTTGGTCTGGGGGAACAGATCAAAGGGCTGGACGGCGGTGACGGCGTAGCCGGCCTTGTCAAATTCCGCCAGGTCCCGTATCTGGGTGGCGGGGTTGCAGGAGACATACACGACCTTTCCAGGGCCGAAAGCGAACAGCTGGGTCAGGAATTCCATGCTGCACCCCTTCCGCGGCGGGTCGATCACCACGGCAGTTTTTTCCGACGGAAAATCCACCTGGGCGAAAATGGCTCCGGCGTCGGCCGCCAGGAATTCCGCGTGGCTGATTCCGTTGCTGCGGGCATTGCTGCGCGCCCAGTCTGCGGAAGTCTCGCTGACTTCCACGCCGAGCACTTTTTTGAATTTTTCCGCCAGGCTCAGGGCGAACAGGCCGGAACCGCAGTAGGCGTCCACCAGGAATTCCTCGCCGTCCATGCTGGCCTGCCGGGCCACGTAGTCCGTGAACAGGGGCAGGATGAACGGATTGTTCTGGAAGAAATCTCCGGCCAGGAAGTGGAATTCCAGAGTGCCCACCTTTTCACAGGCCACGGCGTTGTTGTTGGTGATGACGCCGCCTTCCGAAGCCCGGAGCAGAATCGTCGCTCCGCGCTTGAAGCGGGCCGCCGCCTGATAGACGCTTTTGCGGGCCATCGGCAGGACCTCGTTGATGCATTCCATCGCAATCGGACATTGCGGCACGTCCACCACTTCCCTTCTGGAGCCGGCTTTCAGAAAGCCGATGGCGGGTTTGCCGCCTTCTTTGGGTTTGTCGAAATGGGGGGTGATCTTGGAACGGTAATGGTATTCCCGCGGGGAGGCGATGGCCGGGTTTACGGGGAGTTCCAGCCCCGCCTGCAGGCGGAGGAGGTCCGCCACCTGACGCGTTTTCCAGAAAAGCTGGCGGTCGTAGGAGAAGTGCTGGTACTGGCAGCCGCCGCAGGTGCCGAACAGGCGGCACACCGGGTCCACGCGGTCCGGACTGGGTCGGAGCACTTCCACCAGGTCTGCGGAGGAATAATTCCTGTCGTTGCGCCAGACGCGGGCTTTTACCCGGTCCCCCGGCAGGGCAAACGGGACAAACACCACCCAGCCGTCCACGCGGCCGATGCCGTCGCCCGCGTTGGACAGGGCGTCAATGTCCAGTTCAAGCTCCTGGTGGTAGGAGAAGGGTTCGGGATGGAAGCCTTTGGGAATGGTGGCGGTCATGGTTCAGGGAGGTGGATTACGGGGTGGCGGGGGTAATCAGCTTGCCGTCCAGGTCGTACAGCAGGGTATCCGGCAGTTTGGGGGTACGCAGTCCCGGGCGGAAGTCGCCGGGGAGCACGGCCGGGCCGGAGATGTCGCCTTCGTCCCCTTCTTCCGGAAGAAGGCTGGTGGTGACGGGAACAGGGGGCGGCGGGGCAGGGCGGGCGGCTGCGGCCGTCTGTTCCGGCTGCATGACCGGGGCGGCGGCAGGTTCCTGAACGGCCGTTTCCTTGTTGGAGGCGCAGGAAGCGGCACAGACCAGCCCGACAATCAGACAGGAGCGGATCAGGAGTCTTTTCATGGCGCGGATTCTTACAGCTTCATTCCCGCTTGGCAATCGAATTTCCTTTTCATTCCCTTTCTTCACCGCGTGAAAGAAGACCGTGCATGGAAAAACCTTCCGCAAGGGGGGATTTTTATATCCGGTCGCTCGTTTTTACCCGGGGATGGCGGAAATGGGGAATGCGGCGCGCCTGCCTGCGTTTCCGATGAATGCGGCGCAACAGGATGAATGCCAGAAAGGCGGAGGCCAGCAGAAGCAGGGTAATGCTCCACCAGTCCCAGGTTACGGGAGCGTCCGGAACACCCACGCGTCCGATCATGGGGAGTTTCAAGGCAGGCCGCAGGATATCGACTCCGGCGTTCAGCCCCATCAGGCTGATTTCCACGCCTTCCGCCAGTCCCAGGCTGGCTCCGGCTATTCCCCAGAAGTTGATGCGCACCCCCTTGCCGGTCTCCGTGAGGTCAACGATTCCACTGGTCGGATAGTCCTTCCCCACGGCATGGGGTGGCAGTTCCACCATCAGTTCGGGAACTTTCCGCATCAGGGCCGCAATGAAGGTATTGCTGTTGGGGCCGGGGATGATCCGGTAGGTGTCCGCATAAGGGTATTCCAGCGCCGCCCGGCGGATGGCGGGAATGGCTTTTTCTGCGGCTTTCCCGCGCAGTTCCTGAATCAGTACGGGTTCAGACCCGAACCATTTCCGGTCCGGAATGTCTGTGGCGATGGAAACGCTCGTTCCCGTGGAGGGAAGGCGGTAGCCCAGAACCTGGTAAACGGTGTAGACATCGGCATTTCTCTCCTTGACGGCCATCCATGAATGAACGGCAAAATACTTGCGCCAGCCGAAAGTGCGCGCGGCATAGACCTGGACGACGGCTTCCGGCTCTTCCGAAGGCAGCGGAGCCAGGCGGCTGCTGCTGCGGTCCGCCGTTTTCCAGTCGTCTTCGGGATGGAAGTAGATGAGGGCTCCGCATGCCAGCAAAAACAGCATGAACAGCCAGAAGAGCACGCGCCATTTGCTCCAGGGCTTGGGGTGATGGGAATATGGGTTGGAATGGCGCATGGCGGCCTCGTGTATACCTTGGATGAAATGGAATGGCAATGACAATGCAAAGGGCCTTGACGCCGAGTCTTCATTCCGTGGGAATCCCATCTTTCAAAAAATCCTTTCCGCGGATTTTGTCTTTCACCAGACGGGTTTCGGATTGGTTTTCAAAGGATAATCGGGAAGATTCCAAACGCAGGGGAGGGCCGTTAACGGAAAACCAGGCGGTACCACCAGCCCGGACTGCCGGAATAATAGGGATGCCAGCGGTGGCCGGGATGATACATGGTTCCTTTCCAGCCGTCCTGGATGCAGGCGTGTTCCGCGAGGATCAGTTTCCGGAGTTCCCTGGCCGCCCAACCGTCCGGGGCAGGGAGGTTTTTGAGATGAAGGAGCACGGGTTCCGGCGCGGAAAAGTAATAGGGCAGGTTGAACCGGGGGGCCAGCCCCAGCAGAAGGAGAATCCATATCCACAGGCGGAGGGAGGGATGGAGGGCATAGGTGCGCGCCAGAAAGGCCAGCAGGCAGGCCATGGCCGGAACGCTGCCTTTGCAGAGCAGGTCGTTGACGTCTCCGTTGACGTACAGGAAAGGGAGAAGCAGCCCGGTTGCCAGCGTGCAGAGGAAGAGGGGATTCCGCCGGAAATCGCGCCAGCAGAACAGCGCGTATGCGAGAAAGGAGGTGCCGATGAGTAGGAAATCTCCCCACCCGGTATAGAAAGGCCGCAGGCCCATCCGGGAGGACGGGGCGTTCACATGGCCGTAGTAGATCAGGAAGCAGATTCCCGGAATGGCGGCGGCAAGGACGGCAGGTACGCTCCAAACTGCCTGACCGTTGCGTCTGGCCTTCCATTCCCTGATGCCCTCGCAGACTATCAGCGGCAGGCCGCCAACGGCTGCTAGGGGCGAATAAAAGGCCATGCAGGAGAACAGCGGCAGCAGCCAGCCGGGCGGCATCCGGCTTGCCGCAAGCCAGACGAAGAAGAGGACGACGGGAATGGACGCGTTGGCGCTGCACATGATTTGTTCCGCGATTCCGAAGTAATGGAGCCGGAACAGGTCCAGCGAGAGCCAGCATTGCAGGTTCAGCAGGGAGCCGAACATGATCAGCAGAAGGGCGAAGACGGCGGAGCGGCGTCCGGAAAAAACGCAAATCCAGCACCAGGTCAGAAAGAATCCCCAGGCTCCCCACAGGGGAAGCAGGATGCGGGCGGCGTCCAGTCCGGTCAGTTTGCCCGCCAGAGCGGGGATGATCCAGAAACCGATGTTGTATATCAGTACGTCTCCGTCGGGAAAGACGACGGGCCACGGGGAGGAAACGAGTTCCTGAAGGCAGGCGTTCCTGACGATGTGGTCCGGGTGCTGGTTGACCCAGCCTCCCCATCCGGAGAAGATCATCACGACGATGAAGGCCGCCAGTACGCACAGGGATTGCCGCGTGAAAAGGGGGAAAGGCGCTTGTTCCGGCATGCCGTCCCGGGCCGGAGCGGAGGACCGCGCCCCTTTTATGATCCCCCACATGAGCAGCGCCGCCGCAGGGAGGGAGATGTACCAGTGCATCCATCCGGCCATGAACGCCAGCACGGGCAGCAGCAGCCACGCGCAGGTGTGCCGTTCCAGCAGAACCGTGTTGAAGGTTCCGTTCGGGCCGGAGTGATCTATGGAAGATGGGGGCATGTCCTGACGGACCTTAATGGCGGCGGCGCGGAGAGGCAAGGGAGAAACTTGCGGCTTTTCCACTGCCGCGAATGGGACGGTCCGGGTGGCAGGAATGGGGGTCCGCCGTCTTCGCTTTACCCGAAGAAGGCGGCATTTCATGCTGGCGGCCTTATGAACAAGACAGAATTCATTCAGGAATTGCGGCAGGAACTGGGGGGCGAAACCACTTCCCGGGAGGCGGAACAGGTGCTTGACGCCGTGCTGAACACGATTGCGCGGTCCGTGCAGCGGAAGTCGCAGGTTAAATTCCGCGGCTTCGGCACTTTCGGCATCAAGCGGCGCCAGGCCCGCGTGGTCCGGCATCCGGGCCATGGCGGCAAATTGTTCGTGCATGAATCAAGCACCATGAAATTCCGGCCTTCCGGCCATTTATGGAAAAAGTAGGCAAAACCGCCGGGCCGCCCCCTCCATTTTGCCATTGACTTCCCGTTCCGGCGCAGAGTTAATGAGGATGACAGGGGCGGCCCGGACGGCCGGTCCGGAATAGAACCATCCATCTTTTTTGCGACCATGACACCGGATTCCGTGCATTTGCTGACCCGTTCCTCCCAGATGAGCCTGTTCCGCGACGGAAAGGGCAGGGTGCGCCGCGCCTATTACGGAGCGCGCCTGCATGAACCGGAAGACGCCTTTTCAGATTCCGCCTCCGCCCCTCTCCTGTGCGCGACGCTGGCGGATTCCCTGGACGGCCTTCCGAATGCGTCCGGGGAGTACGATCTTTGCATCACCCTGGGGGACGGCTTCCTTTCCCTGTGCCTGGAATGCGAGCGGCAGGAAGTTGTACGGCTGGACGAGGACCGGGAGGAAGCCGTCTTTTATCTGAAGGATCCGGCCTATCCGGTGAGAGTGGAGGTGCATGTGCGCGCCCACAGCGAATCCGGCGTGTTCATGCAGTGGACGGTTATCCGCAATGAAGGGGAGGAAGGCATCCGGATTCACCGGGCGGCTTCCGGCCACTTGACCCTGAAAGCGGAACGGTATTTTGTGACCAGTTTCTGCGGTACCTGGGGCGGAGAATCGCTAATGAGCGAGGAAGAAGTGGCGCGGGGCCATGAACTGGTGCTGGCTTCCGGTACCGGGACCCGTGCCGCGCAGGAGGGGAGTCCCGGTTTCATCATTTCCTTGGACGGTCCGGCCCGCGAGGATTCCGGGGAAGTGATCATGGGCGCGGTGGCGTGGCCCGGCAATTACCGGATATGGTTCCGGCACAGCCCGTACCATTATTTGTATGCGGGTGCGGGAATGGATGTGGCTCCCGCTCCGTATGTGCTGGATGCCGGCGGCGTGTTTGAGACGCCTCCCGTCATCCTGGCCTGGAGCGGAGAGGGCAAGGGAGAGGCTTCCCGCAGCATGCACCGCTGGGCGCGCCGCTACGGCCTGCGCGGAGGAGATGAAGAGCGGATGACGCTGCTGAACTCCTGGGAAGGGGTGTATTTCACATTTACCGAGGAAGTGCTGCACGGCATGATGAAGCGTGCGGCGGACCTGGGGATAGAACTTTTCGTGCTGGATGACGGATGGTTCGGCAACCGGTTCCCGCGCAATGACGCCCGTGCCGGGCTGGGGGATTGGCAGGAGAACCGGGCCAAGCTTCCCCACGGGATTGACGGATTGTCGGAAAAGGCGGAGGAACTGGGAATCCGCTTCGGCATCTGGGTGGAGCCGGAAATGGTAAATCCGCAGTCGGAATTGTTCCTGAGTCATCCGGACTGGGTGATCGGCCTGCCTGGCCGGGAAAACAGGCTGGAACGCAGCCAGTATCTGCTGGATCTGAGCAATCCGGAAGTACGCGGCTACATTCTGGGCGTGATGCGTGAATTGCTGGGAAAACATCCGGGCATCGCCTACGTCAAATGGGACTGCAACCGCAAGATTTCCGATCCCGGTTCCGCATGGCTGGATGCGCGCCACCAGGGTAATCTGGCCATTGATTACGTGCGCGGCTATGAATCCGTTCTGGACGCGCTGGCGGAGGAGTTTCCCCAGGTGGTGTTCCAGGCCTGCTCCTCCGGGGGCGGCCGCGCCGATTACGGCACCATGCGGCGGCATCACGAGTTCTGGACGTCCGACAATACGGATGCCTGTGAACGCGTGTTCATGCAGTGGAGCATCGGGCACCTGTTCCCGGCCATTTCCATGGGCGCCCACGTGACGGCTTCCCCCAACCATCAGACGGGCCGCGCCGTTCCGCTGAAATTCCGTTTTGACGCGGCCATGGCGGGCCGTCTGGGTTTTGAGCTCCAGCCCTGCGACATGACGGAGGAGGATATGGCTTTTTCCAGACGCGCGCTGGCCGAATACAAGCGCATCCGCCCCGTGGTCCAGTTCGGCGACTTGTACCGCCTCTCCTCCCCTTATGAAAGCCGTGTGGCTTCCCTGATGTACGTGCGGAAGGACCGCGCCGTCGTGTTTGCGTGGCTCATGGACAAGTGGCTTGCGGACGCTCCGCCGCCCCTGCGGCTGAAGGGCCTGAAGCCCAAAGCCAGGTATATGCTCCGGGAACTGAATATGGATGAAAACGGCTCCGTCACGAACGTTCATGAACGGGTTCTGGGCGGAGATTTCCTGATGAACGCAGGCATCCGCATCCATTGGAAGAAGGCGTTCCAGTCCGTCTGCCTGGAAGTAGCTGAACAAGAGTAAAAGCGGCAAAGGGAAAGTCCGTGCGTGGAAACGCCGCGTTTCCCTGTTTTCCGCCCCGTGCCGCCGGGTTTTAAATTCCCACTACGCCGCCGATGGTCTGGATGATGACCTTCGCGATGATGGTCATCAGGATGAGGGCCACGGGATAGGCGGTAGCATAGCTGACCACAGGGGCCTGGGAATCCGTCTTGCTGGCGATGGCGCCCAGGGCCGAGGTGGAGGTCATGCCGCCGCAGATGCCGCCCAGGCATTCCAGAATGTTCATCTTGAAGACTTTCATGCCGACAAAGTAGCCGGAGAACATGCCCGCGCAGGTGACGATGATGCCCATCACAAAGACAGCCGCGCCGTGGGTGGCCACCGTGTCCACCAGGTCCGCGCCGCCCTTGATGCCCGCGTCTGCCAGGAAGAAGACCAGCCCGAGGTCTTGAAGAAGCAGGCGCGTGGGGCGCGGGATGTACCCCACAATGGGCCCCAGGCGGCCGAAGTGGCCGAGGAGCAGGGCGACGATCAGCGGACCGCCGGCAATTCCCAGCGAAATGCCCATGCCGTTGCCCAGGCTGAAGTTGACCAGCCCCAGAATGATGCCGAGAGACAGGCCGAATCCCAGGGAAAGGAGGTCCGTCTGGTTCATGTCCTGGCTGCGGTGTCCGATTTTTTCCCCGTATTTGGTGAGGTTTTCCGGCGAACCGACGACGGTGAGCACGTCGTTTCGTTCCAGCGTCGTGTCGCCCGTGGGGACAAAGGTGAACCCCAGCCGGGAGATGCGGGAGATGATGACGCCGTCCGTACGGAGGGTTTTCAGCTCGCGGAGCTTGCGTCCGGCATAGTCCTTGTTGGTCAGGATCAGCTTGCGGCGTTCCTTCTGGGAGTCCATGGGGTAGGGATTTTCACAGGCTTCCCCCAGGAACGCGATGTCGTGCGGCATGGTGTCGCTGTTGCCCACGATGAGGACTTCCGTCCCTTCCCGGAAGGTGTCTTCCGGCGTCAGGGGCATCAGCCTGCCGTCGCGCACCACGCGGGTCACCATGCAGTGCAGGCCGTCCAGCAGCTTGCAGTCCGCAATATTCTGGCCGAGCAGGTTGGGCTGGTTGACGCGGACCAGGCGGGAAATGATGCTGGCTTCCTGCTTGGCGTGCATGGCCCTGGCCTCCTTGTGCAGGTCAAAGTGCAGCAGGCGCGGCAAGAGCTGGACGAACAGAACCACGCCCACGACCCCGAACGGATAGGCGATGCCGTAGCCGATGCTGACGCCGCTGCCGGAAGCCCCGGGCAGGCTTTCCGTGGCGGCCGCAAGCGCCGGGGTGCTGGTGCAGGCCCCCGCAAAGATGCCGGAGGAAATACCCGCCGGCACATTGAACCAAATGCCGCACAGGCAGGTGAACAGGGCGGAAACGCCCACAATTACGGCGGACATCACGGCCAGTTTGCTGCCCTGCTTGGCGATGGCGGAAAAGAAGCGGTTGCCTGCGCTCAGCCCCACGCAGTACACGAAGAGCGCCAGGCCAAGCTGCCCTACTCCATTGGGAATGGCCAGCCGGTAGTGGCCGGCGGCAAGCGCCACGAAGAGCACGCCGGAAAGGCCGAGGTTGAGGCCGTATATTTTAATGCTGCCAAGGGCGATGCCAAAGAAGATGATTCCGAAAAGGACCAGGGTGTTGTGGTTGAGCAGGATGTCGAACATGTGGGGCGGTATCAGTTTCTTCCGTTGCCGAGGTCGAAATTGCGGAATTGGACGGGGAGGGAGGATGAATCCACCCTGCTCCGGTCAAACGGGCGGTCCGGCGTGGGGAGAGAGTTGAGCGTTTGTGTGGTCTGGTAAAAATTTTGCACGAAGTAGTTGCCTTCATAACCCCGCTTTGTCAAGTCGCGTATGATGGTGTTGACGTGATCTTCCGTCAACAGGTCCGGGTGCACGGTCGTTCTGACTTCGAAAGGGATTTTTGAGGCAATCAGATAGTCCAGCGTTCTGGAAAAGAACGGAAACAGGCCGGGCCTTCCCGTGACGGCGCCGTACTGTTCGGTGGGGGCCTTGTAGTCCAGGGCAATGTAGTCGCAAAGCCCTTCTTCCACCAGGGACTTCACGACGGAAGGCCGCGTTCCGTTGGTGTCTATCTTGATGGCGAAGCCGAGCTGCCGGATTTCACGGCAGATGGGAATAAGGTCGGGACACAGCGTGCATTCGCCTCCGGACAAGACCACTCCGTCCAGAAATCCCACCCGATCTCTGAGGAAGTTGAGGTAGTCCGTTCGTCCGCCGGTTCCGGGGACCGCATTTTTGACCAGGGAGACGTTGTAACAGTACTGACAAAACAAATTACAGCCTCCCAGCCAGAAGATGCAGGCCACCTTGTTTGGAAAGTCCAGCAAGGTGAGCGGCGTGATGTCCGCTATGCCCCGACCCGTTCCCATTGACTTCGCATATGTTATTGGGAAAATCAGCGAGGCTGTTCCGTGCGTGGGGAACAGTTGCAGGGAGCGCCGGGTTCCACTAAGTGGACGCGGTCGTGGAATTCGCCCTGCTTGCCGGCATTGAAGGTTTCCACGGGGCGGTGGTAGCCCATGACGCGCGTGTACACGGTGCAGCGGGTGCGGTCCTGGGCGTATTTGCTTAGTATTTCCTGTTTGGTCATTGTCGTTTCGATGATTGGGTTGAAATGAGGCGGCTGGTTGAAAAGGGAGTTATTCGTGCCTGTGGATGTGGAGCAGTTCCTCGTCGCAGAAGGGGCAGTACTGGTGCTCTCCGCGCAGGTAGCCGTGTTTCTCACAGACGGAGAAGAGCGGGGTGACGGTCAGGTACGGCATACGGAAGCGGGTCAGCACCTTGCGGACGATGTTCCGGCAGGCTTCCGGGGAGCTGATGGCTTCATTCATGTACATGTGGAAGACGGTGCCCCCTGTATAGCAGCACTGGAGTTCGTCCTGGAGCTGGAGGGCCCGGAACAGGTCGCTCGTGTGGTCCACGGGGAGCTGGGAACTGTTGGTGTAGTAGCGCTGGCTTACAGGGCCGGCCTGGATGATGTCCGGGTAGCGTTTCTGGTCTTCCCGGGCGAAGCGGTGCGTGGTGCCTTCCGCGGGAGTGGCTTCCAGGTTGTACAGGTTGCCCGTTTCCTCCTGGTATTCCTGCATGCGGAGGCGGATGAATTCCAGGATTTCTTCCGCGAACTTCCTGCCTTCCTCCGTGGTGATGTCCATGGAATCGTTGGAGAAGTTGCGCAGCAGCTCGTTCATGCCATTGACGCCGATGGTGGAAAAGTGGTTGCGGAAGGTGGGCAGGTAGCGCCTGGTGTAGGGGTACAGGCCGCGGTCATACATTTCCTGGACGAAAGCGCGCTTTTTTTCCAGACAGGATTTGGCCAGGTCCAGCAGTTCCCCCAGCCGTGCGAACAGGGCTTCCCGGTTTTGTTTGAAGAGGTAGCCCAGGCGCGCCAGGTTGATGGTCACCACGCCGATGGAGCCGGTCATTTCCGCGGAGCCGAACAGCCCGCCGCCGCGCTTGAGCAGTTCCCGAAGGTCCAGTTGGAGGCGGCAGCACATGGAACGCACGGCGTCCGGCTTGTAGGCCCGTTCGTCAGGCACGCGTTCCCCGTTTTCATTGACGGTGTATTGGCTGCCGATGAAGTTCTGGAAGTAGGAGGAGCCTATTTTGGCGGCGTTTTCAAACAGGAGCGGGACGTTTTCCCCTTCCCAGTCGAAGTCTTCCGTGATGTTGACGGTGGGAATGGGGAAGGTGAAGGGCTGTCCCGTGCTGTCACCTTCCGTGAGCACTTCATAGAAAGCCTTGTTGATCAGGTTCATTTCCTTCTGGAAGTGCTTGTAGGTCAATTCCGTCAGGCTGTTCACCCCGCGTTCCTTGGCCAGGAAGAGCAGGGCGGGGTCTTCCACTCCTTCAAACAGGTGCTCTCCTCCGCTGAAGGGGGGCTGGTCCTGAAGGTCGCGCGGGACGGTCCAGTCGATCGTCACATTGGTGAAGGGGGACTGCCCCCAGCGGGAGGGAACGTTCAGGTTGTACACAAAGCTGCGGATGTCCTTCTTGACGCGTGTGAAGTCCGCCTGGTCCTTGAAAACGTAAGGGGCCAGGAAAGTATCAAAGGAACTGAACGCCTGGGCTCCGGCCCATTCACTCTGCAGAATGCCTAGGAAGTTGGCCATCTGGCCCAGGGCTTCCCGGAAGTGGCGGGGCGGCCGGCTGTTCACGCGGCTGCGCACGCCGTTGAACCCTTCATTTAGAAGGTTGCGCAGGCTCCAGCCCGCGCAGTAGCCCGTCAGGCAGTCCAGGTCGTGAATGTGGTAGTCCCCTTCCCGGTGGGCGGCGCCTTCCCGTGCGGAATAGACCTGGTCCAGCCAGTAGTTGGCGATCACCTTGCCGGCGGTGTTGTTGATCAGCCCGGCATTGGAGTACGTGGTGTTGGAGTTGGCGGCGATGCGCCAGTCGCTCTGGCCGATGTATTCCTCCACCGTCAGCTTGCAGTCCACATACGTATTGCCGGAATACAGGCCCGCGATCTGTTCGCGCTGCATCTTGTGGAGGAAGCGGTAGGTGATGAAAGCCTTGGCGGTTTCAAAGTATCCGCAGCGGAACAGAGCCCGTTCAATCAGGTCCTGGATTTCCTCTACGGTTGCGTTGTCCTGGTGGCCCAGCTTGGCCTCCACCTCTTCATAAATGGCGCGGTTGTAAACGGTGCCGGAACTGTGGAATGCCTTTTTAATGGCTTCCTCGATCTTGTAGCCCTGGTATGGTTCCTTCTTTCCGGAACGTTTGATGATGCTTGTCGCCATGGTGGATGTCTCGCTTGAAAGGATGATGACCGCTCATCCGCGAGCCTGGCACAAGCCTGGAAAATCATAAGCAGGGGAAGCCGCGTGCAACTCGTCCGAAAAACGGTACACGAGGGAACCTGTGCGTATGTTCATCCTGTCCGCGGGATGGGAGATACGGCAGCATCAGGTCGTCTTCTGGCTCCCGGTGCGACATGTGATGGGGACTTCCCGATTGCCTGGCAATCAGTGTCCGGTCCATCGTCTACCGGTTACAGCGGCGCGTCCGCGACGGATTTTCACCGTCTTCCGTTACCTGCGCTGGACTGCAATGAACCATAGAATATATGGGTCTGCAAGGAAAATGTGCAAATGATGTATTAAATATTTACCATCATACAATATATTGTACCATTCCTGAGAGGGATGATTGAAAATGAGGCATCCGCCTGCATCATGGTACCATATGTGCCCGGAAGGGCTGCCTGGATACCAGCAAGAGAAAATGGATGAAAAATTAAGGGTTTTCCGTTTTACTCCTGTATTGTTTGATTCGGCCGGGTTATATATCAGATGATGGAACGGTGGCATCAGAATTCCGCGTTGATCATTCAAACACCGTCCTTGAAGGGAAAAAGCGATGCCGCGGGATTTTTTTATATCATTCCGAAAAATGATTAATGAAGAAATTTTATAACTGGTTTTTTTGTATATATGAATATGCAACGATTTACTCTCTCATTCAACATGCTGCAACAAAGTTCCCTGGTCCTGTTTCTGTCCTTTTTATCCGTATTCGGAGTTGCTTCCGGCGCTTCTGCGGACTGGAAGGAGAAAACCATCAGGGAAAATCTTGAACTTGTAGCTTCGTGGCAGATAGCCCATCCCGTCAAGCGTTCCCCTCTGCATTGGACCTACGGGGCGTTTTATTCCGGCCTGGTGCAGTATGCCCTGGCCCATCCGCAGAGCATGAAGCTTCAGGCCGTGAGGACGGTCGGGGAAGGCAGCCAATGGGGCGTTCTGAAACGGCCCTACCATGCGGATGACCATGTGATCGGCCATGCCTGGATGGAGATGGCCATGGAAGATGGAAACCCCGCCGCCGCCGAAAAAATCCGTGCCGTTCTGGACAAGGTGATGGCCCGGCCCTCTTCCGCCTCCCTTAAATTCCAGACGCCCGGATGCCAGAACCGCTGGTGCTGGTCGGACGCCCTGTTCATGGCGCCCCCCGTATTCGCGAAGCTGGCGGCCTATACCGGAGACCGCCGGTATCTGGAATTCATGGACCGGGAATACAAGGCCGCATACGATTATTTGTTTGATAAGAAGGAGGGCCTGTTTTACCGGGATTCCCGCTACTTCACCATTCCGGCGGCCAACGGAAAGAAGATGTTCTGGAGCCGCGGGAACGGCTGGGTGATTGCCGGGCTGCCGATGATTCTGCAGGACATGCCGCGGGACTGGCCCACGCGGCCCTTTTACGTGAACCTGCTCAAGCGCATGGCGGCGACATTGAAAAAATGCCAGTCTCCCGACGGTTCCTGGCACGCCAGCCTGATGGACCCCGCCGAACCGCCCCTGAAGGAAATGAGCGGAACCCTCTTCATCATGTACGGCATGATGTGGGGCGTGAACCAGGGCTACCTGGACGAAAAGGAATACCTGCCCGTCATCCGGAAGGCATGGCAGGCGGCCTGCGACGCCGTGAACGCGGAGGGAGCGCTGGGTTGGGTGCAGCCGATCGCGGACAAACCGGGGCATTATTCCGGAAATGATACGGAGGTGTACGGTTCCGGAGCCTACCTTCTGGCCGGCTGTGAATTGCGTAAATGGGTGATTCGTCAAGATCATCCGCGGCGGAAGACCGTTTCCGTCGCCAACCCCTTGAATGTTTTCCGGCCCCGGGAAACGGTGTCCGTTCCGTGGAATCCCGGAAAAGGGCGGGATTCTTCCCGGCTGCGCGTGTTTGACGTGCGCAACGGCTGCGTGATTGTCCACCAGCTGGCGGATACCGATGGGGACGGCAGGATGGACACCCTGCTGTTCCAGAGCAATTTCCGCGCGGGAGCGTCCCGCGATTTCTGGATTCTGGAGAATTCCTCCCTGGATGCCGCTTCTGCGGAAGAGGTGTGCTTCAGTCGTCATGTGCCGGAGCGGCTGGACGATTTTGCGTGGGAAAACGACCGTACGGCCCACCGTATTTACGGTCCGGCAGTTTCCAGGCCTGCGCCGGAGGGGGAGGGGCTTGTTTCCAGCGGGACGGACGTATGGAGCAAGAAGACAGGGGTGCCCGTGATCAATGAATTTTACAAGAGGGGAGATTATCACCGTGACCACGGCAACGGACTGGACACGTACAATGTGGGACCCGGACGCGGATGCGGCGGCATTGCTGTGTTCAGAGACGGGAAAGCCCATGTTTCCGGCAACTGGGCCAGGGTGCGGACCCTGTACAACGGACCTGTTCAGACCGCCTTTGAAGTAAGTTACGCGCCGTGGAACGTGGGAGGAGGAATGAAGGCTGCCGAGACCAGGAAGGTGACTCTGGATGCCGGAAGCTATTTCACAAGGGTAAGAAGTTCCGTGACCCTGAACGGGGGCAATTCTTCGGAAATCCGAGTCGGTGCTGGCATGGATACCGGGAAGAAAAGGAACAGTTATGAAGTTGTCACAGCGGACCGTGAAGCTGGAATCGTGGCCGCATGGAGCAGGCCCAAGGGGGATAACGGCTGTTTCGGAACCGCCGTTATGGTGCCGTGGGCGCCGGATGGCGCCGCGAAGGATGGAGAGGGATGCTCCTATTGGACCCGCTCCATGAAGAGCGGGAATTCCTTTGACTGGTACATGGGGGCGGTATGGAGCAAGGCTTCTCCCGTCAAGTCCGCTGAACAATGGGAAAAAGAGGTGCGCCGCGTCCGCGATTGCATCCGGACTCCGCTCCGGGTCAAAGTGCGTTGAGTTCCGGCGGGCGCCGTTTTATCGCAGAATGTCGTGGTTTCCTTCACAGGCTGGCTGCCGTGGCCGTTGCGAACGGCTGCCAGTCCGCCAGCACTTCCGGCTGGATGGGAACGGCGGTTTCCTTTGCCTGCGGGGCGGCCAGGTTCAATTCCGGCCGCACGGTCTCTGAGCGGATGGCCGCCAGGGACAGAAGGGTATGGAAAATATGGTCGTGTGAAACGGCTTTCAGGCGGTTGGCCTTCAGGGCGCGTACCATGTCCGGGTAACGCGCGGCGAAAGTGTCCGAATACCAGACGAACATGGCAGGCCGGTAAACGCAGGGGAGTGTGTGGCCCTGGAACATTTTTCCTTTTTCTCCCAGGGCTACGCCGTGGTCGGAACAATAGAAATAAATGGCGGGCCGGTCTTTCAGGCGGCTGATCATGCGGTGTACGGAGGAGTCCAGGTCCACGATGGAATTGTCGTAGGCGTTGATCGTTTCGTCCAGATGCGCCTTGGGGTCGTCCATGTTGCAGCGGGCCGGAGTGAAACGGGCGGCTTTTTCCGGATAGGAAAACGCCATGTGGCTGCCCTCGTTGTAAATGACGTACAGTTGTCTGGCGTTCCCGTACTCTCCCAGACATTCCTCCATTACCAGGGAAGTGCGCTCCTGCCTCATGTCCGGTGTCCGGTGAAGCGGCGGCGTTTGTTTCTGCACCCGGCAATTCCGGGTCAGGATGCCCAGGGAATAGTCGTGTACGGAATCCCCGTTCAGGTCCATGATGCGGATGGATTTGAAGCCGTGCTTGTTGAAAAGGTCAATGAAGGAGGAATGGCCGGGTTGGCGCCGCTCCAGTTCCGCATCCGTAAACATGCCGATGGCGGAAATGCGCGTAACGATGCCGAAGGAGGTGGCGTGGGGGAAGGATACGACGTTGGGCTCACGGGAGAGCAGGGGCATTGTGTTGCGGTGGTAGCCGTTCAGGGGGAGATGGTCCGCTCGGACACTCTCGCCCATGTGGAAGACGACGACCAGATTGTCCGGTGCATTGCAGTGGGAAAGCGGCTCCGCGCAGGACGGAAGCTCCTGGAGTATGTTGAACTGCCTGGCGTCATTTGCGACGTATTCGTTGACCAGCTTGTTGGCCATTACAAAATCCACCAGCGGCCAGCCCTTCGCCTTGTCGGAAGTATAATAGAGGTAGAGGGGTTCCGCGCTGCACGAAACGGCCGGGATGCTCAAAAGAAGGGAAACGCCGTAAAGGCCCCAGATGCAGGCAAGGGCGGGCCATGTGGCCGTCTGGTGAAGGGAACGGCGGCTCCAGTAGATGGCCAGGTAGATAAAGCCGGCCAGCAGCAGTGTTCCCGCTATGGATCCGGCCGTGCAAAAGGCGCAGGCTTCCTGGAAATTGGTCTCTGCGATGCTGGCCAGGACGGAGAGGCTCAGGGTCACTCCGTACCGCATTTGCATCATGTACAGGCCCGCATTGAACAGGATGACGGCCGGAAGAACGGCGTAAGCCGTGAAGCGGTATTTCAGGCAGAGCAGGATGACGCCGCAGAGCAGGCTGGCGGAGCAGACAATCCCCATGCAGCTCATCAGCACGCTTTGGCCGTCGTTGAGTACATAGGGATTGACCACCAGCGCCGCTACGAGGCTGGCCGCCCACAGGCAGCGCATGCGGCGGGGTACGAATGCGGCACGCAAAGCCTGCAAAACCGCCGTCCATATGTGTTGTTTTGCAAGGTGCCGTGCCGGAGAGTCGGTAGTTGTCCGGGGTATTGCCATCAGATGAACGGGGCGGGGTTTCTTCCGCCCCGGAAAGAAGTTATTGTAAGGCCTCGGGAACGAGGCTCAAGCAGAATTATGCCGGAATGAATTTCATGGAGGCGAGGGTTTATCTAATTGAAGTATTCGTCAAAGGTGGAAAAATGGAAAAATACATTTCCTGACGTTTCTATGAGCAATAGTTTATCCCATTCGTCATCTATTTCCTGGTTTCCCCGACGTTTCAAATAAAAAAGTTCCTGCAGGCGCACCCGGTTGGAGGAGAGTGATTGAAGCAGTTTTTTGGCTTCCCCGGCATTGCCGGAAAGAGGGTCCATGGGGATTGCCTGGTTCAAAGCCTGCCGGGCTTTGTCCCACTCTCCTTGTTCCGCAAAAAAACGGCCTTTGAGCAACAGCAGCAACTGACGGGATGCATAAGAGGTGTATTTGGAGAAAGATTTTTCCAGACGTTGAAGGGCTAGTGACGGATTATTTTTATAAGTGTCGTCCAATTTGAAAATCTCTGCCCCCATGCGGATATTGTCCCAGGCATGCGTACGCAGGTAACGGGACATTTTGGAATGGGGAGAAATGGAAATAATTCGGGCCTGCACTTTTTTCACGGGCTCTTGTAGAAATGAATCCAGGAAGGAGGGGTCCTTTTTCAGGGGGTGGATGTACGGTTCCACAGCCAGGTAAGATTCCAGGAACTGCTTTACGACAGGAGAGGCATTGAGCCGTGTTTGATAAGGCTGGAGGAATGATTGCAGCTGTTCCATGTTTTCTGCGTTGGAGATGATTTTGAGAAGTTCACTCAAAAGCTGGTTCATCTGCTCAATACGGCGGGCGCGTTTTTTTAATCCGCTGGAATCTTCGCCGTCGTTTTTCAGCGTTTTTTCCATCCAGTTGCGGTAGGAAGCATGGAATTGTTCTATTCCGTCAGGCATGGACAGGAATAATTGTCCGATGAGGCGGAAATCCGGATTTTTGCCGGGCTGCCTGTCCAGGGATTGAAGAATTTTCTGAATGACGGGTTTGCGCTCGGCCGCAATAACCAATTCTTCAAGGACCCAGTCCATTCCCATGGTCCATTCACTGGAAAAACTGTAATAAGGCCGACCAAGGGCATCACAAAAAACGATGACGGTGGAGGGGGAATCCTCCGGGTCGGACAGGGGCATTTGCTGCTCCACCAGAATGTAGTTGCGGCGTGCGGCATTTGTGAAGTGAATGGAATGGAACAAGGGCTCCGGATTTTCGTTGCTGAACAGGGGGTATTTCCCGATTTTGTAAAGCACCAGGATATCCTTGCCATCATTTTGCGCAGCTTGTTTTGCCTTTTCCATATCCTGCAGCCAAGTTTCATCCGAGGCGGCGGCAGTACACAGCCACAGGCAGCAAACGGCCAGTATCAGGAGGATTTTTTTCATTGTTGGAAATAGTTGGTTGCCATTCATTAGCACTGTTTTTTCGTTTCTGCAAGCCTGCTTTAACGGAGGTGATGCCCGCCATATCTGTCAGGGCGCCTGGTGCACATGGGGAAAGGGAGGTAAACAGGTTTTGCCGGATTTGCCTGCAAGTGGAGTTCCATGGAAGAGGGCGCGGCTGTGGCTGCACAGGAGCAAATTTCCGGCTGCCGGCATTATTTACCCGGAATTCCGTAAACCGGAGGATGTTGGAATTTTTTACCTGTGATTCTTTGGCAATGATTGACAATCAGTTGCGGCAAGGTATATAGGAGACATATGGAAACTCAAAACCAACCTGTTGCCTGTCAATGTTCTGGAATCCTTAAAGGTATTACGGTCGCTTGTGCCGTGCTGGCCGTGGTGCTTCCATGGTTTGGCATGATGGCGGCCCTTATCGGTATCCTGCTTGCGGTAGTATCCATCGTATGTGCCATTATCGCCGTATGCAAAAAGGCTACTGTGTTCGGCATCATCATGATCGTCGTGGGCATGATTGCCGGCGGCATAGCTACCGGAGGGTATTTGTTCTCCGTAGCCAAGGATTTGAATCTCGTTGATCAAGGCAAGATTCAGGTAGAGTTTGCAAAGAAAATCGAGGCTGCCCAGAAGGCCGGCGACCTGGAAAAGGTGGAGGAGCTGAAGAAGGAGCAGCAGGAGGCACTGGAACAATATTCGCAGAATCTGCAGAAAAAGTTCGCTAAATAGAAACTTTTGCTCTTTTCCGGCCCGCGTGTATTGCGGAAGCCGGTGTAAAAAACCGCCCGGGAATAACCCGGGCGGTTTTGCAATGTCATGGAAGGTCTCCGGTGCTCAAGCGGAGTTTATCCAATGACGAGGAATTTTTCAGCCTTGGTGCCGCAGAGGGGGCAGGCTTTCACACCTTCCAGAGATTTGAAGGTGTCCCCGCACACAAGGCAGATCCAGTATTGTCCGGGCAGGGCGCTGGTGTCTCCGTTTTCCAGGGCCTGGAGGGCGGCGGCGTAAAATTCGGCATGTTCCTTTTCCGCTTCCGTGGCCCAGGTGAAGGAACGGACGGCGGCCTTCTGCCCTTCTTCCTCCGCTGCGGCGATGAATTCCGGATACATGCTTTCAAATTCATGGGTTTCCCCGGCAATGGCGGCTTTCAAGTTTTCCGCCGTGGTGCCCACATGAATCTGAATGTCGAAGGGGGCCATGTTGGCTCCGAGTTTTTCCAGTACCTTGTTGTGGTTGGCGGCATGGACGGATTCAGCCTTGGAAGCGGCTTCAAACAATTTCTGGATGAGAGGCTGCCCTTCCTGGCCAGCTTTGGCTGCGTAGGCCGCGTAAGTGGCGGAGGCGGTGCTTTCGCCAATAATGGCGGCTTTCAGATTTTCTATGGTCTTGGTCATCGGAATTAAATTTATAATAATTCTAAAAAGATGCAACTGAAAAAATCCGGAAGCTTGAAAAAATTGCAAAACACGTTTTCTGCGGCATCAGAGGGAGCCGTAACGCAATGAGGCATTGACGCAGACATGGAGAGCCTGTACAAGGAGAACGCTATGAAGAGCATTGTAACAATTAGTTCAGCATGTGCCCTGGCATTTGCAGGTATGGCTTCCGCCCAGGATGCCCCGGCTCCGGCTTCCGCGCCGGCTGCTGAAACGCCTGCGGAGCCGGCTGCACCGGCCGCTGAAGTTTCCAAGGAAGCTAAGGAAGCCGCAGACCAGATGCTGGCATTGATGAAGGAAATGTCCGCTACGCTCAGCACGGTAAAGGACAAGGCCACCGCAGATGCGGCCGCTGAAAAGATGGCGAAGATCAATGAAAAGGGTGAAGCCCTTTCCAAAGACGCCCAGAAATTGGCGGACCAGGTGGACGCTGCCATGCAGGCCCGCCAAGCCGAACTTCTGCCCATTTTCATGGGCATGATGACTGACATGCAGCGCTTGCAGCAGGCCGACTTCTTCGGCAGCCAGGCTCTGAAGGACGCCATGAAGAAGACCGGCGCTTCCGGTCCGGAAGAAGGCGTTGAAGTAGAGGAAGAAGAGGTGGAAGTGGATGCCGCTCCGGCTCCTGCTCCTACTCCTGCACCGGCTCCCGCCGCCAAGTAATTTTCCTTTTCTCATTGATTCGCTCCCGGTGCCTTTCAGGATGCCGGGAGATTTTTTTGTGCCGGTTGCGGCATGCCGCCGAAGGGGAAGGGAAATGCCAGGCCGGGTTTATGGAGACATGGCCCTGCCGGTCATGCAGGTTTTCCGGAATTAGACAGGTTTTCAATGAAACAGGCCGCATCCGTTTCCGGGTGCGGCCTGCTGTTCAGGGAGGTATCAAATACTGGCCTTACTTGGCCTTCTTTTTCTTGGCGGCGGCTTTGTCGGTCTTGGCAGCGGCCTTGGATGCCTTGGCCGGTTTGTCGCAAACGCTCTGGCATTGATTGACGGAGTTCCAGGACCAGTCCCATTTGTCCACATTCATGGCACAGGCGGCCAGCAGGTCCACGGCCGCGTCCAGATCGCTCTTGCTGGCCATTTCAATGACCTGGTGGACGTTGCGGGTGGGAACGGAGATGGCGCCGGCGATGGAGCCGCCGGGTACGAATTTCTGCATGGCTCCGGCGTCCGTTCCGCCTGCGGGCAACATTTCCACCTGCCATTTGATCTTGTTGGCTTCCGCGGTGGCTTTCATGAACTGCACCATGCGGCGGTCCGCGATGATGGAGCCGTCATAGAGCTTGATGGCCGCGCCTTCACCCAGGCGGGAGACCTGCTCGTGCGCCGGGGTGCCGGGAATGTCGCAGGCGATGGTGACGTCCAGCGCGATGGAGAAGTCCGGCAGGATGTCCAGCGTGCCGGCCTGAGCGCCTCTCAGGCCCACTTCCTCCTGCACGGTGAATGCGGCCACGAAGTTGCAGGAGGGTTTCTTTTTGGAAGCCTTGATGGCGCGGAGGGCTTCAATGAGCACGTAGCATCCGGCGCGGTTGTCCAGGGATTTGACGTTCACGCAGTCGCCCATTTCCACCAAGTCCCGTTCACGGGTGACGGAGTCGCCCACGGAGACGTATTTTTCCACTTCCTCCTTGCTCATGCCCAGGTCGATGAAGAAGTCGGTCACTTCCGGAAGCTTGGTGCGTTCCGCGGGAGACATGACGTGGATGGGCTTGGCACCCATGACGCCGATGAGGTCCTTTTTCCCGTGGACGATCACGCGCTGGGCGGTCAGCGTCTTGGCGTCAAACCCGCCCAGGGGCAGGAATTTGATGAACCCCTTGTCGTCGATGTGGCGGACCATGAAGCCGATTTCGTCCATGTGGGCGGCGGCCATCATGGTTTTTTCCGTATCCTTGCCTTCCACAATGGCGATCACGCTGCCCATGTTGTCCACGCGTATGGCGTCTACGAGGGGCGCCACTTCCTGAATGATGAAGTCGCGGATTTTGTCTTCAAACCCCGGAGCGCCCGGAGTTGCGCAAACCTGACGAAGCAGTTCCAAATTCATAATGCCGCCAATGTAATGGTTTTCCCGAGGCTTGGCTAGTCCATAATGCGGCCTCCGGAAGTGGGCGCACGGCATGGTTTTCTCCCGGATTCAGCGGAGTTCCCGGGTGATGACGGCATCCGGGCGTGCGGGGGCGCCGTTGTCCGGCCTCTTGTAGTTCACGCCGCAGGCGTCCAGGAACGGGAGCTGGCGTTCCAGCCGCTGCCGGAATTCCTTTTCGTTTTTCAATTCGCGCGGCGTCCAGGCTACTTCCGCCAGCGCCAGGGCGCGGGGGAAAACTTGGTATTCCCACTTCGGCAGGTTTGGGATGTATTCCGCCCAGACGTTGGCCTGGCAGCCCAGAACCTGTTTTTCCCGGTCTTTCGGCGTGCCCTGCGGGACGGGTTCCAGAGAATAGACGTGCTGCCAGGTGAGAGAATCGTTGTTGATGGTCTCGTATTCCGCGGCGGCGGGCTTGCCGGGGCCCTGGTCATAGTCGAAGTACAGGTGGCTGTTGGGCGTCATCACTATGTCGTTGCCCTGTTCCAGGGCGTGCCTGGCGCTGTTCGGCATCCAGCTCCGCCAGACCATCATGGTGGCGGTCGGGGAAAGCCCCCCTTCCTGGATTTCATCCCAGCCGATCAGCCTTTTGCCGTGGCCGTTGATCATCTTTTCCACCCTTCTGACGAAGTAGCTCTGGAGTTCGTGCTCATTTTTCAGGCCCTTGTCTTTCATGACTTGTTGAGCCGTGGGGGACTGCTTCCACTGGTCCTTGGGGGCTTCATCCCCGCCGATGTGGATGTACGGGCTGTCCGGGAACAGGCGGCACACTTCGTCAATGACGTCTTCCAGAAAGCGGAAGGTTTTTTCCGTGGGGGCGAACGTGTAGGGGTGGACTCCCCAGGTTTCCTGCACTTTCGGGGCGTAATCCGGAATGTCTGAGTTTCCCAGCTCCGGATAGGCGGCGATAGCTGCGGAGGCATGTCCGGGCAGTTCCACCTCCGGAATGACGGTAATGCCCCGGTCCTTTGCGTATTGGACCACGTCCCTGATTTCCTCCGCCGTGTAATGGCCGGAATAGGGCTTGCCGTCCGGCTTGCTGCGGTTGCCGATCACGGGGGATTGCGCACGGGTCCCCCCTGTTTCCGTGAGCCTGGGGTATTTGGCAACGGGAAGCCTCCACCCCTGGTCGTCCGTCAGGTGCCAGTGCAGGATGTTGAATTTGTACCTGGACATCAGGTCCAGAACTTTCTTGATATCCCGCACGGGCATCATGTGGCGGCAGCTGTCCATCATGATGCCGCGCCAGGAGAAACGGGGACGGTCCCTTATCTCCAGCGCGGCTAGTGCGGGAGCGTCGCCGCCGTCTTTGACGATGCTCTGCATGAGGCTTTGCAGGGCATGGAGGCCGCCGTTGGCCGCGCCGCTGTCAATGGAGATGGAATCCGGGGTGACGGTCAGGCGGTAACCTTCCCTTCCCAGGGATTTGTCTTCCGCAAAGGCAATGTCCGCGCCCTGTTCAACCATTGCCGTTTTGACGCCGTTTTCCCGGAAAAGGCGCTCCGCCTGTACGGAAAGGGGATGCCCCGCCGGAAGTTTCACGCCGCCGTTTTTCAGCGCAAAACCGGGCTGTCCGGCCTTGAATTCCAGCGAAGCGGGCCGCGGAATGATGCAGGGAGCCTCCTGGACGGGGGCGGAAGGGGCGCCCCAGCAGAAAGGGGCTAGAATCAAAACTGTTGCAGCAGAAAAGGGGATGAAAGTCATGACAAGAGAAATACGGGCTGTTCCTGCAAAAAATTCCGTTCTTCATTTTTATTTATTTTTGTTTTCGGAACGGCAGGTGGTACGAACTTTTTTCACCAGGACGCCTGGAGTGCCTGGAGTATTTCCCGGCTATTTAAAAAACGGAATATGAATCACAATTTTATAACAATTATTTTTTAATTGACGAAATGCCTCCTTTTATTATTTCATCAGAATTATTCCCCTGTCCTTCTTTCCTATGATTTCTCTTTCAGTGATCTGTATGCGGCACCCCCTGATCCGTTTGTCTGTCTGCCTGTTCGCGGGCATCCTGTTCATACCGGCGGTCCAGGGCGCTCCCACAAGCTCCCGGACTCCACAGCAGGCTTCCTCTTCCATGCCCCGCTGTCCCGCCTCCTTCCTGATGGATGCCGTTGTCGATCACCAGGGCGCCCTCTGGGCCGCTTCCGAGAATCAGGGGCTCTGGAGGCTTGTTCCGGGAGGTTCCTGGCAGTACATGAGCAAAACTCCCGGATTTCCCAGAAATTCCCCCAACATTTACGCTTTGGCCGTAGATGGCCAGGGGCGCGTTTGGGCCGGAACCGCGCATGAAGGAGTGGCCGTATGGAACGGACGGGAATGGAAGGCCTATAATCGGCTCAATGGCCTCATCGGGGACCGCGTTTTCGATATCCAGGTCAGTCCGGAGACCGGGGATGTAGCTGTGGCTACCTCCGGGGGACTGAGTATTTACAGCCCGACGGAAAAAATCTGGACGGCTGTCAGCAGGGCCGAGGGGCTGGCGGAGAACCAGATCGAGTCCCTGGCCTTCATGGCCGGAGGAGCCCTGGTGGCGGGTTACCAGTGCGGCGGAGTGGGGATTTCCACTCCTGAGAGCGGATGGAAAAAATGGAACAACACACAGTCCCCCTGGCATTGGGATGAAGGCAGGCGCATGCACCAGCCCGGAGAAATGTACGGAACGGGGCTGCCTTCCAACCTGTGTAATGCCGTGGCGGCGGCGGGAACCCGGCACGTATGGGTTGCGACCAGCTGCGGGCTGGCGTGGCTGCGCGAAGGCAAATGGTTCTATACGCGCGGGAAAGATGCGGCAGCCAAGAACAAGGGTATTTACCGGACATGCGGCCGGAGGATTATGTGACGGCTCTGCGGCCCTGCCGCGAAGGATTGTGGGTGGGGTTCCGCAAGGAGGGGGCGGTTTTGGTGGATCCGGCGGGAATGAAAGTGATAAAAAGGTCGCTGGACAGGCAGCGCAACGACAGGGCCAAATGGGTTAGGAGTTTTGTAGTGCTGCCCGGGGGGGATGTGTACGCCTGCACGAACGGAGGGGGACTGCAAAAGGTGGGAGAGACAGCCAAATACCGTGTTCAGGGAGCAGCCGCTTCCACGCCCCCGCATCCCCGGGAAGCACCGGTGGAGCGCCTACGGAATGCAGGGGGGATGGAAGAAGGAGGGAATTCGTCCGGTACGGGAGTGGTGTACGTGGGAGAGGATTGGGCGACGCGCGGGGACTGGTGCGGCCATTATGGACAGGACCAGGCTCTTTTGTGTGCCGTAAACGCTCCTTTGAGCAATACCTATTTTTCTACGCGCTATCCGGATTGGCGTCAACCCGGCGCAGTGCCCAAGGGAGAAAAAATTCTGGAGGTGGACATTCGCGGTTACATGGGCCCCCATAAGAGGAAAAAGGACTTTCTGCGCGCCTGGTGCCACAGGCCCAGCTGGCCGGAGAACCGCAACGTACTTTATTGCCCGGAAGTAGGAACGCGCACGGAGGCGGAATGGGACGACCACGGGGAAGCTTATGAAAGCACGTTTGACGGGCCGAATGTCTGGATAGTGACGGATATTCCGGAAGGATTGCACGAGGTGGCCCTGTATTTTTACAATCCGAACGGCAGGGAGGGGAACAACGGCTACCGGGATTTTCTCCTGGAAGCCCGGACATGGAAGCCGAAATATCCGGGCCTTGTTAATTTCCTGATCCAGGGGAACCGGATGCGGTTTCTCCAGGGGAAAGAGCCTCCCCAAGGGGCCTGGGGCAGGAATATGGACAAAAGGAAGGAGGAAATATTCGACCAGCAGGGGAAGCCGGTGGAAGCGCGGACGCGGGTGAAGGATTTTGCGGGGAACGGCGTGTACAAGAGGTTTTTGGTAAAGGGGCCCGTCTCATGCGGTTTCACCGTAAGGCGCAATGCGTCGTTTAATACGATCGTCAACGGTGTTTTTGTGACAAGGCTGGACGGGAAATACGACACGTTGCCCATCCTGGCGTCCAGGGATCCTTATATTCCTTCCGTAAACGGTTTGTCGGCAGGGGGTGACCTGCCCATGGACGTTCTTTCCCTGTGGAGCGGGGCTTTTACGGATTACCTGCCTTCTCCCTCCCGGTGGGACCGCGGGGAGCGGGACCGTCTCCGGGCCTACAGGTCCATGCAGAAGCATCTGATGCCCCGCGCCGAAAACGTGCAGCACCGGGAATTGCTGAGAGTATGGCAGTTTTCCCTGAAACTCTGGGACGGCGACTTGAGGAACGCTTTTGATAAGGCGTGTATCCGTTCATGGAACGAGCTGCAGGAACGCAGCGTCATTTATCGTTCCAGGGAATGGAGGCCCAACAGCCCCAACGTTCTTCCCCTGAGCCGGGAAGAGCTGTCCCAAATGGCGGCCCGCGGCATTGACTGGAAGCAGTATCTTCCGGGTTCGGCATCCCGCCCGCAAATGTCCCTGGAGGAACTGAAACGTTTTCTCAAGGAAGCTCCCCCTCAACAACCCGAAAATAATGATGAAGAATAACGTATTACGCCTATTGCCGACTGCCGGTGCGGTTTTCGGTGTCTGGACCTGCCTGTTCGCCTGCGGATATGCCCAGGATCGGAAACCGGAAGAAGTGGATGTGGATGATGCCCGTTGGAAGAAAACAGATAATCTGACGGTTACTTCCGAAAACGTGACCAAGCACATTGTGGAACTGGAGCACAGCCAGGATTCCGACAGCTTTGTTTATATCCGTACCTCGGAGAACAACAGGGAACATTTCCGGGCTTCCTGCAAATTCATTCCCACTGTTCACCGGGAGACGAATGCGGAAGTGGAGGCCAAGCTGGTATGGAAGATGGAGGATGACCGGGGCTACGTAAAGCCCAAGGAAGAAGAACTGTCCTGGGAATATCCGTATGAGGCGGATCTCCAGAATATCCAGCCGGAAAATGATCACCGCATTCTGGTTTGCATGCGCGCACGGCTCAAATCCCCGGGAGAAAAGGAGGAATGGAAGGAAAAGCGCGGGCAGTTGCGCCGCGTATTCGTGCAGGATCCCCGCCTGGAGATGCGGGTCAAATCCATTGCGTTCAATACCGTTCCCGGTAAAATCAGCAATGACGCATTTGATCTGGTGGACAAGGTGAGGGGAAAGGTCATCAACGACAAGCCTGAATTCAAGGACGGCAAGCTGGTGAATCAGAACATGGCCGTTGTTTATCCCGTCAAGTCGCAGCCAGTGGTGGAAACCGTACTTCAGCTCTCATCCAAAAAACTGACCGCAAAGCAGCTGGAACCCTTTCAGTGGGGAGCAAGGGCGGAAAAATTTGATGAAGATGACAAAAGCAGCCTTCTGGGGAGTTTAAAATTGCAGGGAGAGATCAAGAAATCTATTGAAGTCGGAAAGTTGCTCCTGACAGGCCGTTTTTCGGCTGAGGCACCTCTGGGCGACAAGATGCGCAAGGGGAAAATCGATCTGGAATGGGTTCTCAAGGAGGACAAGGATGATATTTACCTGGAAAAGGTTCACCGAACCACGATCCAGGATACCTTCCTGATCCTGAGACAGGCGGAAATTGACCAAAGCGCAAGTAAGGACACCAAGATCTGGAAAAATGGCATCGAATTGGCTGTCAATATACTTTTGCGCCCTGCCCCAAAAGAGGAAGCCCAAACATGTTCGGAGCCGGGGGAATATGCCAAAATGCTGGTGAAGGGGATTTATCAAAAAAGCTGGTATCCTGAAGATTTTCTTCCGAAGTACAGTCGCAAATATCCGAAAGGAAAAGGGTACGTGCATGACATTTTCCTCAACAAAATGGTGAGCAACTTTGCCGAAGACAACATATTCCTGATTTGTGTGGAGGCTGCCGCCTTATTCCGTTCCATGCAGAATCTGGTGACGGATGGAGAAGCTACTGCACAGGATATCCTGCGCAAGTATGACTGGGGCCATCAGGTGGGGATCTATGGAGGAAAAGTCTATGACGGTACACCTTGTAAGAAGACGACGGACGGGCAAAGGCCGCCACAGGGAGAACACGAAGTAGGCACCATGACGTTGAATGAATTCATTGACAAGCGAAATGAAGGAATAGTGAATGACCGATGGTATATTTCTGAGGGAGATACGGAACACCGATTGATTAATTGATATGAAAAAGTTATTGCTGATACTTTTATTGTTCTGGACGGCTGTTCCCGCAGATGCGCGGGTGGGCATGTATTTCGTGAAGGGAAACTGGCATGATTCGTGGGAAAAAGAATCGATGTCGGAATGGGGGAAGTGGATGACGTTTACACCTCTTACAGAAAAAACAAAGACTCTTCGTGAGTTGTTGGGAATTATGTATGACTCTTTGATAGGAGCTAACATGGACCTTCAGGAGCCTCTGCCGGAAAAGATGGCCCTAAAGAACAACCTGAGAATAGGGGAATACTATGTATTCACGCTGGACGGGGAATCGGTTGATTTGAATTCGTGGCTGGTAATGAACAAAAAAGGGCATATTGTTCACTCATTTGTGTTCTGGTATGGTAGCGGAAAGGTGCTCCCACGCATTATGGCTGTATGGCTCGGCATCGGAGCTTATGAAACTCCTTCGCAGGATAACATGGAACTGCACGAACAGGGCGATGAAATGTGGATCTATTACGTGGATGCGCAACGCGGGTGGAGACGGCTGCGTTCCTTCGTGAAAGGGAATGTTTCTGTTGTTACGGAAGATGTGGCAGGCGGCTATTACTTCGACTGGCCCCTGGAGTACGACTCGCCGACGATCCGGCAGGACGAGCTGGTTCCGGTTTTGCGTGAATTCGTCCGTGTGCAGAAGGGATTGAGCAAGGGAGTGGATGCGGAGCGGGAAATACTTTCCGTGCTGCCGAAGGCTAAAAAGCTGAAATACGACCATATGTACCGGACGATCCGCTACGAGAACCGGCCTCCGCCTCCGGAGGCTCCACCTGGTGACGTGATTCCGGCTTTTGGAAAAATCTGGAAGCCGTTGATGGATAAGCTGGGTTTTCCGGATGCTTCCCGGTACAAAATAACGGAGGCCTCCGGTCCGCATCCTCAGCGGATGACACATTGCCGCTTGGATTGGCTGAAAAAAATGGGATTCCAATTTGTAGTGAGGAAGTACGGGTCTCCGGCCTCTATCGCATGCCGGTGCCTTGCGGACGAACGTACTTATAGTGCGGTATATGTTGCTGTGGCGCAGTGCGGGACACGGGAGTTTGCTCTGGAAGGATTGGCGCGCATGAGGCTCTGGAAGGCGCGTTTGGAGGAGGAATCCCGCTTGAAAGCTCAGGGAGACAAGGAATGGGACAATCCGCCGGATCCCGATCCCGAGGTGGTCGCGGCCCGGACGAACACATCGGACAAGCTGGTGGGAGAGTTTGCGCTGTACTTGAAGGGCAGTCTGGACAAGTTGGGCCGGGCGACGGAGAAGGGGATGTACAGTTCCGTGTTCTTCGTAAGGGGGACGACGGCGGTATGTGTGATCTCGGAAGACCCGGAGAGGAACGTGCTGTCCCTGGCGCGCAGGATGGACGAAGAGCTGAAGAAGATGTACGTTCTTGGTCCGGAGAAGAGGGAGCCGAAGATGTGGGAGCCGGATTCCGGTAAAGAAATGAATTTCAATGATTATCTGAAGTCGAAAGGGGTGGATCCGGAGACGGGAGGAGTGTGGAGGGGAGAAAAACGTGAGCCCAACAATGAGGAACCTGAATGATGAGAAGCGCAGGGGCGATTATCTGGCTGGCCTTATGTTGCTGGGTGCAAATTGTTCCCGCGGATGCGCGGGTGGGCATGTATTTTGTAAAAGGCCCAAGTCAAATGGCAGTGGAAAAGGAGTCCATGTCGGAATGGAGAGAGTGGATGACGTTTACACCTCTTACAGAAAAAACAAAGACTCTTCGTGAGTTGTTGGGAATTATGTATGACTCTTTGATAGGAGCTAACATGGACCTTCAGGAGCCTCTGCCGGAAAAGATGGCCCTAAAGAACAACCTGAGAATAGGGGAATACTATGTATTCACGCTGGACGGGGAATCGGTTGATTTGAATTCGTGGCTGGTAATGAACAAAAAAGGGCATATTGTCCATGCGTTTAATTTCAGCTATGGCAGCGGGAAAGTGCTTCCGCGCATTGATGCCGTGTGGATTGGGATGTCTCCATATGGAACGCCCTCGCGGGATAACATGGAACTGCATGAACAGGGCGATGAAATGTGGATCTATTACGTGGATGCGCGGCGCGGGAAGAGACGGTTGCGTTCCTTCGTGAAGGGGAATATTTCTGTCGTTACGGAAAATATGGGAGGTAGCTATTACTTCGACTGGCCCCTGGAGTACGACTCGCCGACGATCCGGCAGGACGAGCTGGTTCCGGTTTTGCGTGAATTCGTCCGTGTGCAGAAGGGATTGAGCAAGGGAGTGGATGCGGAGCGGGAAATACTTTCCGTGCTGCCGAAGGCTAAAAAGCTGAAATACGACCATATGTACCGGACGATCCGCTACGAGAACCGGCCTCCGCCTCCGGAGGCTCCACCTGGTGACGTGATTCCGGCTTTTGGAAAAATCTGGAAGCCGTTGATGGATAAGCTGGGTTTTCCGGATGCTTCCCGGTACAAAATAACGGAGGCTTCCGGTCCGCATCCGCAGAGGATGACGCATTGCCGCTTGGATTGGCTGAAGAAATTCGGAGTCAAGAATGTAGTGCGGGAATATGGAGCATCAGCGTCTCTTGTATGCCGATATTTGCCTGACGAGCGTACCCATAAGTCCATGTATATTGCTGTGGCGCAGTGCGGGACACGGGAGTTTGCTCTGGATAGTTTGGCTCAGATGAGGCTCTGGAAGGCGCGTTTGGAGGAGGAAGTCCGTCTGAAAGCTCAGGGAGACAAGGAATGGGACAATCCGCCGGATCCCGATCCCGAGGTGGTCGCGGCCCGGACGAACACATCGGACAAGCTGGTGGGAGAGTTTGCGCTGTACTTGAAGGGCAGTCTGGACAAGTTGGGCCGGGCGACGGAGAAGGGGATGTACAGTTCCGTGTTCTTCGTAAGGGGGACGACGGCGGTATGTGTGATCTCGGAAGACCCGGAGAGGAACGTGCTGTCCCTGGCGCGCAGGATGGACGAAGAGCTGAAGAAGATGTACGTTCTTGGTCCGGAGAAGAGGGAGCCGAAGATGTGGGAGCCGGATTCCGATCTGGAAATAAATTTTAATGATTATTTGAAGTCGAAAGGGGTGGATCCGGAGACGGGAGGAGTGTGGAAAGAAGAAGAGCCCGATTCCGACAGCGAGAAAGCGGAATGATGAGAGGGTTTTTCAAAATATTACGTGTTTTTCATGAAAGAAAAAATATTTGAAATATGCCGGGAAATTGGTTTTGGCGGGCGGGGCAAGGTAATTGGAACTTGTCAGGAACTGTTTTTATGATTAAATCATGAAATCCTTGGATGAATGTATTGCAACATGTCCTGCATATTCTGACGGCGGCCGGCTTTTTTTCTCCAGCGTGGCCTCTCGCTGTTTATGGGCAGGAAGAGGAAGAACCGCATGCGGCAGCGGTCGTTGCGGAAAATTCTCCTGCATTCGGGAAGGATGATATTGTCGTGCGGCCCGTCAATATTACCGGGAAGGTATTTTCGTTGGATGGGAGCGGCTCCGTGGACAACTTCATTTTTCTTCCTACGATGAATGACAGCAGGGAGTTTTTCAAGGTGGCGCGCCCTTTTGTTCCGGTAGTGGGACATAGCGTCAAAGCGTTGCCTCCCGAACATGTAAGATGGTTTTCCAAGGCCTGGAACGAGCCGGTTCTTTGTCGGGATATGGAGGAAGAGGGTGTGTTTGAAGTTGATTTGGGGCGCATGGACCTGGAGAGCGGGACGGGATTTTGGGTGGTCAGAACGCCTGACCCTTCTGCTTCCGGCGATCGAGAGGAGGTCATGGAGGCGGAGACCATTCCTCCGCCGGAGGAGGGAAGGGTCGGAGGGAGAGAAGGTGTGCCTGAACCGGAAGATGTGGAGGACGGTGAGTTGCCTGAAAGAGAATAGTAAAATGAATGTCCAGGCAAAGGGCCGGGATCATGTTTACGGAGCGGGGATGGATGCCGTTGAACCATGAAAAATAGCGGTTGCTCCTGTTGCGGGCCTGTGAGAGTATCCTGCCGCTATGAGTGATGCCGCTTCCCCCCGCATCAGAAAGACGATGGTGTTTGTGCTGCTGGCCCTGTTCCTGGGGCAGTTCGGGAGCGGCGTGTATGATCTGGTGTTCAGCAATTTTCTGCGGGACGCCCAGCATCTGGACGTGGAGATGCGCGGGTTTATCGAACTGCCGCGGGAGCTGCCCGGCATCCTTTCCCTGTTTGTGGTCGGCATGCTTTTTATGTTCAATGAGGTGCGCATGGCCGGCGTGGCCTGCCTGCTGATGTTCGGCGGCATGTATGCGCTGGCCCTGTGCGGTCCCGGAACCGGGCTGTGGGTTTTGTCCGCGTGGATTCTGACGGTGAGCCTGGGGCAGCACGTTCTGATGGGGATGATCGATACCATCGTGATTCATACGGCGCGGCCCGAGAACCGCAGCCTGAGGCTGGGGCAGATGAAGGCGCTCGGCACGGCGGCTTCCCTGCTGGGGGCTTTGTGCGTCTGGATCAAGTGGAAGTTCAACCAGTCCTTTGCCGTGGATTTTTTCATCATGGGCGGCGTGTGCCTGCTGGCGGCCGTGCTCCTGAGCCGGGTGAAGACGCCCGTGTTTCCCAAGCGCCGCGGGTGGCGGGAATGTTTTGTTTTTAAGCGCAGATACACGGTTTATTACGGACTGGAGATTTTGCACGGCATCCGCAAGCAGCTGTATCTTACATTCGGGTTCTGGCTGATGGTGAGTACGCTGGGTCAGTCTCCGGAGCATATCGGAAAGACCCTGCTGATTGCCGGGGTGGTCGGTTTGGGAACGCAACCTTTGATCGGGTGGAGCATCAAAAGGTTCGGGGAGAGGAATGTCACGATTTTCGACAGCATTGCACTGTCCCTGCTGTGCCTGGCTTACGCGTTTGCCCCCGGGCTGCTGCCTTCGCACTGGGCCGTGGCGGTGGTGACTGCCTGTTTCGTTCTGGATAACCTGCTGTTTGCGCTCGGCATGGCCCGCAGCACGTATGTGGCCCGCATTTGCGAGAGGCCCGAGGATATTACGCCCAGTATTTACACAGGACTGGCCATTAACCATGTGGCCTCCATTTCCTACGGCGTTCTGGGCGGCCTGATCTGGATGAGCACGGGCGGTCCGCAGGCCGTATTCCTGATAGGCGGCCTGGCTACGGCCGGAGCCGGCCTGGTGGCGCGGCACATGGATGCGCCACCGCGGAAGGGCGAAGCATAGCGGGCGGCAGGAAGAAGGCAGACTGCTCAAGAGCCTTTTTTGACGTGAACGGCCTTGTTTTCCTCCCCTTTCATGGCCGCCATGATTTTGCGGAAAATGTCCGTGTTTTCATAGATGCCGGTGAAGGCGCCGCTTCCGGAGCCGAAAGCGTAAACGGGAACGGCCACTCCGTCATGGTTGCCGGAAGAGAACAGCGCCGTGATTTCCCCTTTTTCCAGATTGCCCCCGGAAAGGGAGAAAGCGCCGGTGTTGTGGTCCGCCGTGATGACCACCAGCGTGCCGGGATGGCGCGCCGCCCATTCCAGCACCGCTCCCGCCGTCCGGTCAAAGTCGAAGATTTCCTCCATCATTTCCGCCAGTTTGCCATGGTGGGCCGCCTTGTCGATGTTGGAGCCTTCCACCATCAGGAAGAATCCCCTGGGGTTGCGGGAGAGGGTTTCCAGGGCTTTCAGCGTGGCCTGGCGGAGTACGTCGCCCCTTTTGCCGGGAGGGGGCAGGTTCCCTGGAGCTACGACGGCGAGCGTTTTTCCCGGCGGCAGGGCGGCGGCTTCCTCCCAGGAACGGGCGGTTTTATAGCCCAGGGCTCCCATTTCCTTGAAGATGTCCCTTCCGTCCGGCCTCTGGGTGAAGTATTTGCTTCCGCCGCCGAAGATGAAGTCGGCACGGGAGCGCGGATAGTCGCCGATGATGCCGTAGGAGTCGGATCTTTTTTCATTGTTGGCGCAGAAGGCTGCCGGAGTGGCGTCATTCAGTTCGCAGGTGACGACCACGCCCGTTGATTTTTCCATGTCTTTCGCCTTGTCGATCAGGGAGTCCAGCTTGTTGCCCTCCGGACATGTGGCCACCCTTTTGTAAAGTGTCTTGGTCCCCGTCGCCATGGCGGTTCCCGCCGCGGCCGAGTCCGTGACCAGCTTGTCCCGGCACCAGGTTTTCGCAATGCCCGTCACCGGGCAGTTTTCAATGAACAGCCGTCCCCGGTTGGCGGCCCACGCTGCGGAAAGGTGGTGGATGCCCATGCCGTCCCCGATCATCAGGATGACGTTGTTGACGGGCAGGTGCTGTTCCGGTTCCCGGATGTCCGCCACAGGGTAGGGCTTTTCCGATACGAAGCTCTGCGCATCCGCCGCCGGAAGCTGGGACGGAACAAGCAGCAGGGCACAGGCCAAGGCACGCAACAGGAGAGTCATGCCTCCACTTTCCCGCCATGGAGCGGACAAGTAAAGGGGAAAAAGACGCCGGTTCCGTCAAGAGCCGACACGGGCGGCGGAATGCCTATTTGGTTTCCGCCTGTTTTTGGAGAATGTCGCGGATTTGTTCCAGCAGGACGACGTCATCCGGCTTGGGGGCGGGCGCGGCGGGCGTTTCCGCCTGCTTGCGGTGCATGGCGCCGATCAGTTTGATGGCGAGGAAGATGGAGAAGGCGATGATCAGGAAGTCAATGGTAGCCTGGAGCAGTTCTCCGTACCGGAGTTCCACGTCTCCCAGCTTCAGGGTCAGGAACGCAAGGTTCACGCCGGATGTGAGGTAGCCGATGATGGGCGTGATGATGCTGGAAACGAATACGGAGACGATTTTGTTGAACGCGCCGCCGATGACGACGGCCACGGCCAGGTCAATAACATTGCCTTTCAGTGCGAAAGCCTTGAATTCCTCCAGGAATCCCTTGGGATTAAGAAAATGTGCCATAGTGGACTGCTACTGTTGATGGATTTATTTTGATGCAGTAAATTATAAAAGAAAAGAAAAATCAAATCCTGCCCTGAACAGAGATATGACTTCCGTTCCGGATAAAATGTGCAAATCATGACGTGGGTCCTAAAAAAATCATTTACAGACGGGGCCAGAAGCGCAAACTACAGAGGCATTATTCAACCTCACCTCCATGAATACAGAAGAGAAATTCAACCAGTACGTACTTCACACTTATGGCCGCTATCCCATGGCGGCCGTTCGCGGAGAAGGCGCCCGTCTGTGGGACAGCACGGGCAAGTGCTATCTGGATTTCTGCGCCGGCATCGCCACCTGCGTGCTGGGGCATTGTCATCCCGCCGTCACACAGGCCCTGCAGAAGCAGGCCGCCACGCTGGTGCACTGTTCCAACCTGTACCAGATTCCCCAGCAGGCGGATCTGGCGGAGTTCATTGTGACCAAGTGCGTGGAGCGTCCGGGAAAGGTGTTTTTCTCCAACAGCGGGGCGGAGTCCAATGACGGGCTGATCAAGGTGGCGCGCCGCTACGGCCACCGGCGCCCCCAGCCGGACGGCAAACCGCGCTTTGAGGTGCTTACGTTCAACAAGTCTTTCCACGGCAGAACCTTGGGCAGCATGTCCGCCACGGGGCAGGACAAGATCAAGATCGGCTTTGATCCCATGCTGCCGGGGTTCCGGCACCTGCCCTTCAATGATTTGGAGACGGCGCGCGAGGCCATCAGCCCGGAAACAGTCGCGTTCCTGTTGGAACCCGTTCAGGGCGAGGGCGGTGTCAATTCCGTGACGCCGGAGTTCCTGCGTGGGCTGGCTGAGCTGTGCCGGGAGCATGACCTTCTTTTACTGATTGACGAAGTCCAGTGCGGCTTTGGCCGCTGCGGCAATATCATGGGATGGCGTGCCGTGGCTCCGGATGTGGAGCCGGACGGCGTTTCCTGGGCAAAAGCCCTGGGCGGCGGCTTCCCGATCGGCGGCTTCTGGATTTCCGACCGCGCCATTGACGAGAGCGGCACGGAGCTTTCCTCCATCATGGACTCCGGCTCCCACGGTTCCACTTACGGCGGCAATCCTCTTGCCGCCACGGTCAGCTTGGCCGTTCTCCGGGAAGTCGTTTCCGAAGGGCTGCCGGAACGCGCCCACCGGCTGGGTGCGGAAATCCGTGCGGAGATAGAGTCCTGGAACCTGCCCGTGGTGCAGGGGGTGCGCGGATTGGGGCTGCTGCTGGGCATCGGCCTGAATCCGGAAATGGTGGACGCTCCGGAAGGCAAGACAATTGCCTCCGTCGTTGTGGAGTCCCTGCGGCAGGAAGGCTTGCTTTCCGTTCCCGCCGGACCGGAAACGGTGCGCCTTCTGCCCCCCCTGAACGTCAGTGAAGAGGAGGTTCAGCAGGCGCTCGCCATCCTCAGGCGCGTGCTCAAGACGTACGTGAAGTAAAGAGAGTTCCAACCCGTTTTTTCGCAGTCATGCAGGATGAAGCCATTCAACCGCCCGGCAGTACGGTCAAGCAGTTTTCCGTGATGCTCCAGAACCGGGTGGGGGCCTTGTCCGCCCTTTTGGGCCTGCTGGACATGCACGGCATTTTCTGCCTGGGGTTCAGCATGCATGACTGCCATGAAGCGACAATCGCCCGGCTGGTGGTGAGCGATCCGGAACGGACTTCCGAGATTTTTCTGGAGAAGGGCATCTGCTACACGGATTCCGATGTCCTGGTGGCGGCTCTGCGCCACGGTCCCGCGGACCTCAAGAGGTGTTTGGATGTTCTGTATTCGGCGGAAATGAACGTCAATTTCGTGTATCCCCTGCTGCCGCGCGTTGCCGGGGTGTCCCTGATAGCCTTGCATGTGGATGACATGAATTTCGGACGCACGGTTTTGAATTCCTCCGGCATCAAAGTGCTTTTCCAGCAGGATCTCAGCCGTTAGAAACGCATGGCCGGGGGCGGTTTTTTCGTCATGACGGAAGAGCGTTTCAGTCAAGCGGATCAAGGGGTTGACGGTTTTTTTCAGCTTGACGGAGAGGGAAAACATGGTATGTTACGGGCCGCATGGCAAAAGTACCCGTAATCAATCTTCGCAAGGGACACGCGGTTAATCATAACAATGACGTTTGCGTTGTAGTCAGCATGGAGCACAAGTGCCCCCCCCGCATGGCTTCCTATGTGCAAATGAGCATCCGCAGCATTTCCACCAAAAAAGTGTACAACCTTCGCCTGACTTCCAATGAATCACTGGAAGGCGTGAACCTTGCCCGTGAGGAGTATGAGTTCAGCTATATTGACGGCATGGGCTACCATTTCATGAATCCCGATACGTATGAGGATATCACCGTGTCTCCGGACATCGTGGAGCCCGTGAAGGATTACCTGATGGAAGGCAATATTTACATTCTGCTTTTCACTGATGAAACGGTCGTTTCCGTGGAACTGCCCGCCTCCATCACGATGGAAGTGGCGGAAGCCCCGGAAGGGATCAAGGGTGACAGCGCCAACAACGTTTACAAGTCCGCCACCATGACCACCGGCCTGGTTGTGCAGGTTCCCCTGTTCATCAAGCCCGGCGAAAAGATTTCCGTAAAGACGGAAGACGGTTCCTACCTGGGCCGCGTGAACTAAGCGTTCTTTTTTCAAACAGCCCTTTCCGGCCGATTTCCGCCGGGAAGGGCTTTTTATGTCTGAGGCAAAACGCCGGAAAGACCAGAAGCCGGGCGGCCCGATTCCTTTACATCCGTCCCTGCTTGCGTTACACCATTTTCATCACAGGTTGCCGGCCATGAAAAAGTTGATCGTTTTATTATGGGTTTGCATGTGGTATGCGCTGATTCCGGCGTATGGCGCGTCTCCGGTCCGGATTGCGTGCCTGGGGGACAGCATTACCGCCGGAATGCTGGTCAGGAAGGAGGATTGCTGGGTGTCGCGTGTGGCCAAAGCCTTGGGCAAGAAGGCGGAAGTCGGAAATTTTGGCGTGTCCGCCCGCTGCCTGCTGTTCAAGGGCGACCGGCCCATCACGCGGGAAAAGGCTTACCGTGACGCTCTGGCATTCAAACCCGGCATGTTGCTGATCGGCCTGGGAACCAATGACAGCAAGGAAGTGAATTGGAGGCACAAGACCGATTTTGCGGATAATTACAAGGAAGTGATCGGGGAGTTCAGGAAGGAAAATCCCAGGTTGAAGGTGTATTGCCTGCTACCCATCCCGTCCCAGGAGGACCGGGAAGGCGGCATCAGCAGTGAGCGCATTTCCAGGGAAGTCATTCCGCTTATCCGGCAAGTGGCCAAAAGCACCAATTCCAGGGTGATCGACCTCAACAAGGTCATGAAGGACAAGGAGAGCCTGCTGGTGGACGGCGTACACCCCAATGCGGAAGGGCACGCCCTCATGGCGGAACACATTCTCCTGGTTCTCAAGGGGAAGGCTGTGGAATAGCTGCCTGCCGGGTATTTCAATAGATTTTCACACCCCGCTGGCAGTGTGGTAATGCTCCTGAAGGGAGCAATTCCGGGACCGTGTTCTTCCCGGTCATCATTCTGTCCGGATCTCCGGCTTCTTTTCCGGCTGGTACGGAATGGTTCCCTTGTGGGGCGAATCCTTTTTCTGGTAAATGCGGACGTAGTCTATTTCATATTTCTGGGGCAGAGGGAGCTTGTTCAGGTCGCCTCCGGTGGCTCCCAGAGCCAGGTTCAGGATGATGAAGTGGGGCTGCCGGAAGGGATTGGCGACTTCCTTGTAAACGGCGTTGATCGTGTTGTCCAGGGAGGTCCTGTTCAGCAGGATGTCGTCCGCGTACAGGCGCACTTCCTTTTCATCCCAGTCCATGCGGAAGACATGGAAGCGGGAATCCCACTGCGGGTCTTTTTCCCGCAGCCATTTCAGGGGCGTGTAGGTAGAGCTCCATTTGCCCACGTGTTTTTGGGCGGACCCCCAGCAGAGGTTGGCCAGATACGTGGACTGGTAGTATTCCATGATGTCTATTTCCCCGCACCTGGGCCAGCCTTCCCTGACCCCCAGGGTCCAGAACGCGGGCCACATGCCCTCCCGGGGGCTGAATCTGGCGCGGATTTCAAAACGTCCGTACTGCCAGGAGAATTTGCCCTGCGTCGTCAATGAGGCGGATGTATATTCCGCTTCCTTCCTGGTGGTGCGCCAGTCTTTTCCTTCCGGGTTGTAGCGGGGATTGGGACGCTTTTCCTTCCTGCCTTCAATGATCAGCATGCCGTCCTTGCAGTAGGCGTTTTCCGGCTGGTACCACTGGGCTTCCTTGTTGCGGACGAATCCGTTTTCATAGTTCCATTTGGCGGGGTCGGGACGGCCGTCCTTGTCAAATTCGTCATTCCAGACAAGTTCATAATCGGAATAGTCCGCCTTTTCCACGACTCTGTCAGCTTTTTTGACTCCGTCCCCGTGGAGCGAGTAGAGCTGGGCATGGGCGGGAACGGCCAGAAGTGCGGCGCAGGCCAGGGGCCGGAAAAGGGAGGCGGTTTTCATATGATATAAATGACGGTTGTTTTATCTTTTACGGTCATAGGTAAGGCGGTTTGTCATTTTTTGCCATAAAAGTTTGTTGATGCGGAAGAGTGTTGAGAATTTCATGGCATGTGTTAGGATTGGCTAACAATAAGGGGTTTCAGTTTGTCTGAATAAGGGAACAATCACTTTTAACGACCATGGAAGAGAAGAATTATCTGGTTTCCGGCATGCATTGCGCCGGCTGTGCCGCCAAAGTAGAACGGGCCGTGGGAGAGTTGCAGGGGGTGGAGAGCGTGGAATTGAATTTGCTGACAGGCCGCATGACCGTCGTTTTCCGGGAGCATGGTTCTCCCGCCAGGGGCCGCATGGCGGAGGTGGTGGAAAAAGCCGGATTCCAGTTGGCGGACTGGGTGGACGGAACACCCTCCGGCAGGGATGAAGAGGAAAAGGCGGAAGATGCCGGAGGCGCCCGACTTGTGTGGTCCGTTTTGCTGCTGCTGCCTTTGATGTATTTGTCCATGGGGCCCATGTGGAGCTGGCCGGCACCTTCCGGAGAGTGGGGGATCTGGGCGAATTTGTGGGGGCAGTGCATCCTGGCGGCCCTGATTCTGTGGCTGAACAGGCGTTATCTGGTCAACGGCGTGCGCCAGTTGGCCACCCTGTCTCCCAATATGGATTCCCTGATCGCCATCGGTTCCGGTTCCGCCTTTCTGTATGGCCTGTTTCTGCTGTGCGGCGGAATGCTGCGGGGCGGGAGAGTGGATACCATGGAGCTGTATTTTGAATCCGCCGCCATGATCGTCACCCTGATTTCCCTGGGAAAGTATCTGGAGCGCCGTTCCTACCGGAAGACGAACGCCGCCGTGAAAGGGCTGGTGAATTTGATTCCCCAGGAAGCCCTGGTCTGGCATGACGGGGAGGAACGGGCCGTGCCCCTGAATGAACTCCAGGTGGACGACCTGATTGTGGTGAAGACCGGACAGAGGGTTCCGGTAGACGGCGTGATCACGGAGGGACAGGCCGCTCTGGACGAGTCCGACCTAACGGGCGAAAGCATGCCCGTGGACAAGAGCGCCGGGGACAGGGTAATCAGCGGCACGTTCAACCGCGCCGGGTATCTCAAGGTCCGCGCCGAACGGGTGGGCGGGGATTCCACGCTGGCCCGGATGATCCGCCTGGTGGAGCAGGCCGGCCAGTCCAAGGCTCCCATTGCGCGGCTGGCGGACCGGGTGTGTTATTTTTTCGTACCCGCGGTGATTGCGATTGCCCTTGCGGCGTTTGGCATCTGGCTGGCTGCCGGGGAGGGCTTTTCCTTTGCCCTTGCCAGGGCGATTGCCGTGCTGGTGATTTCCTGCCCCTGCGTTCTCGGCCTGGCCACACCCATTGCGATCATGGTAGGCACGGGCAGGGGCGCGCGCCTGGGTATCCTGTGCAAGTCCGCCGGCGCGCTGGAGGCTCTGAGCCGCGTGGATACCGTGGTGTTTGACAAGACGGGGACCCTGACTGTCGGAGAACCGCGTGTGGTGGCCGTCCTGCCGGAGCACGGCATGAATGCGGATGAATTGATGGAAGTGGCGGCCGCCCTGGAGCAGGGATCGGAGCATCCGGTAGGAAAGGCCGTTTACGAGCACGCCAGAATGCTGGAACTGCCGGTACGGCCCGTGGCGGACCTGTCCATCGTGCCCGGCCGCGGGATTGCGGGAACGGTGGACGGAGTACCGTACGTCATCGGTAACTTGGCGTTCATGCAGGAGAAAGGGATTTCATGGGAGCAGGAACAGGGGAGGTTCAGGGAGTTTATGAGGCAGGGCGCTTCTCCCCTTTACGTGGGGCGCGAAGGACGCCCCGCCGGGGCGATCATGGTGGCGGATTCCCTGAAGCCGGACAGCCTTTCCGCCGTGGATAATTTGAAGAGGATGCACATGCGCGTGGTGATGCTGACGGGGGACAATGCCGCTACGGCGCGGCATATGGCGGAAGAACTGCATATTGACGAAGTGGTTTCCGACGTGCTGCCGGATGAAAAGGCCTCCCATATCATGAAGATGGAGAAGGCGGGGGCCAGGGTGGCGATGGTCGGAGACGGTGTGAACGACGCGCCCGCCCTGGCATGCGCCCAGGTGGGCATTTCCCTGAAGTCCGGGACGGACCTGGCGATGGAGTCTTCCGACATCGTGCTGATGAAGAACCATCCGCGCGGGGTGGCGGAGGCCCTGCAACTGGGGCGTGCCACGCTTCACATTATCAGGCAGAATTTGTTCTGGGCATTTTTTTACAATACGATCGGCATTCCCCTGGCTGCCGGAGCCCTGTACCCGGCTTTCGGCATTACATTGAATCCGATGATAGCCGCGGCGGCCATGAGCCTGAGTTCCCTGTGCGTGGTGTTCAATTCCCTGAGGCTGCGCACATTTAAGCCCCATCTGGAGAAGTAAGTCCGCGAGGCGTCGCAGGGCAGGGATTTCCCCTTGATGGAGAAGGGGCTGAAAGAGAATGTCAGGAGGTTTGCAGAAGAGCCTGGGCCAGCGTGCGGGCGTGATCGCCCCCGCCGCCCAGCATGCGGGCCAGTTCGTCTATTCTTTCTTCCTGGTCCACTTCCCGCAGGCAGGAGATGGTGCGGTTGCCCGCAGAGGCTTTCTGGACCAGATAGTGGTGGGAGGCCAGGGCAGCCACCTGCGGAAAGTGCGTGATGGAGATGACTTGGTGCCTGGCGCCCAGCTGCTGCATTTTAAAGCCCACGGACCGGGCCACTTCCCCGCCTACGTTGGCGTCTATTTCATCGAACACCAGCAGCGGCGTGGAGTCCTTGTGGGCCAGGGCGCTCTTGATCGCCAGCATGATGCGGGCCAGCTCCCCGCCGGATGCAATGAGCCGCAGGGGTTTGGAGGGTTCTCCCGGGTTGGGGCCGAAGAGGAATTCCACCGTTTCCATCCCCTGTGAGCCGGGTTCCTGGAGCGGAGTCAGAGATATTTCAAATACGGCCTGACGGAAGCCCAGTTCCCGTGAGTGTTTGACGATGGATTCCGCCAGACGCGGCGCAGCGGCCTGGCGTGCTTTCGTCAGGGCCTGTCCGGCGGCGTCCAGCTGCTTGCGCAGCTGGGCAATGGCGGCCCGCAGTTCATCCAGGCGTTCCGTCCGGTGTTCAATGCGGTCCAGCCTGCGTACGGCTTCTTCCCGCCGGGCGGCGATGTCTTCAAAGGAATGCCCATATTTCATTTTCAGGGATTCCAGCAGGTTGATGCGTTCTTCAAGCCGGAACAGTTCCTGGGGATCGCAGTCAAGTTCCGCGGAGTAGTCCGCCAGGCGGCTTTCAATTTCCTTGAGTTCCAGCGTCACTCCCTCCAGCGGAGCCAGCCATGCGGCTGTGGAGGAGTCCATGCGTTCCAGCTCGTGGGAGGCACGGGAGAGTTCCCGCAATTGGGAGCCGAGTCCGGGACCGTCCGTTTCCTCCAGCATGGAGAGCATTCTGGATACCAGCTCCTGGAGCCTTGTTCCGTTGCGGGCGCGCTGCCAGCGTTCCTCCAGGGTGAGCACTTCCTCCGGGGTGAATCCGGCGGCGTCTATCTCGTCCACCTGGTGGCGCAGCAGTTCTATTTCCCGGTCGGCGGCGGCTTCCGCGTGCTCCAGGTCGTCATACGCCCTGCGCGCGTCCTGCCATTGTCTCCAGGCGTCCGCGTAGGCCTGCGTCAGCCGGGCGTGTTCACCGAAGGCGTCCAGCAGGGAGAGCTGCCTGTCATGGGAGGTCAGGGAACGGTGGTCATTGGGGCCGTGCATATCCACCAGGCAGGCGCCCGCCTCCCGCAGAAGGTTCAGCGTGCAGGGGCTGTCGTTCAGGAACTGGCGGTTGGCGGTGGGGGAGATGATGCGCTTGATGATGAGGTTGCCGTCTTCACAGGGAGGCACTCCGTGTTCGTTCAGAATGGCGTGGACGGGGGATGAGTCCGGCAGATGGAACACGGCTTCCACGCTGCATTGCTGTTCTCCGGAACGGATGAGCGTTTTGTCCGCACGTTCGCCCAGCGCCAGACGAATGGCGCCGATGATGACGGATTTGCCCGCTCCCGTTTCCCCCGTGATGCAGATGAAGCCGGAGCTGGGTTCCCACAGCAGCTGGTCCACGAGAGCCAGGTTCCTGATTTTCAGCAAAGTAAGCATTCGGGCTTTGGATTTTGAATGCATTATGGCATAATCAGCTCTAAACGCAACCATGACATCCGTGATGAACATTCTCTTTTTGGGCACGGGCACGTCTACCGGAGTTCCCCAGATAGGTTGCTCCTGTGCGGTGTGCACCTCCCCGGACCCCAGAAACAAGCGGTTGCGTTCTTCCATTTACGTGGAGGCGTCCGGCACCCGCATCCTGCTGGATTCCTCTCCCGATCTGCGTCAGCAGGCCCTGAGGGAAAATATCACTGATCTGGATGCCGTGCTGTACACGCATGCCCATGTGGATCACATAGGCGGGTTTGACGATTTGCGAGCTTTCTGCTGGCGCAGAACAGGAGGATTGCCCATGTACGCCTCCCCGGAAACCATGAAGACTTTGAGGACCATGTACGGCTGGGCGTTTGAGTCCGGAAAGGCCAGAACCGGCTACGTGCGGCCGGAACCCCACGAGGCGACGGAACCCTTCCGCGTGGGCTCCGTTCTGGCCACCCCCCTCCCCGTGGACCATGCGGCCGTGGACACTTGTGCGTACATGCTGGAGTCCGGAGGCAGGCGGCTGGTGTACATGCCTGATGTCAAGAGTATTCCGGAGGCTTCCCTGGAACGCATGAAGGGCGCGGATCTTCTGATTATCGACGGCTTGCGCTATGACCTTCATTCCACCCACATGTGCCTGGACGAGTCCCTGGCCGCCATCAGGGCCATCGAACCCGGACAGGCTTTTCTGACACACCTTTCCCATAACATGGATTACCGTATTTTGTCCGGCAGGTTGCCGGAGAACGTGGGGGCGGCTTATGATGGCCTGCGGCTGTCCCTGCCATGATTTCTTCCTTCCCTGCCGACATGACCTCTTTTCCCGACAAGAACAGGAATGACGCATCGCCGGATATCGGCACCAGGGACGTGTTCGGCTTTTCCGTGGCCGTGAGCTCCGTTGAAGAGATGTGCTCCGTTCTGGTGGAACGTGCCTTGGCCGGGGAAGCCCCTTTTCTGGTAGCCGCCGCGGATGTGCACGTGATGACCCGCGGCGTACATGAACCGGAGTATGGCGCGGTTTTGGAGAGGATGGATGTGATTTGTCCGGATGGCATGCCGGTGGTATGGAAGCTCAACAGAGTGCGGGGGGGGAGACCGCCAAACGCGTAAGCGGACCGGATTTGATGGAAGCCGTGGTGAAGGCGAATGCCGAATATCCCGGCCTGAGACATTTTCTGCTGGGGGGCGACGAAAGGACACTGGAAATCCTGGCGGCCAGGCTGGCGGAAAAGTATCCCGGTTTTTGTTTGGCCGGAGTTTATTCTCCGCCGTTCCGTTCCTGGAGTGAGAAGGATTTGCAGGATATGAGGGAGGCGATTGCCAGCAGCGGAGCCAATGTGGTCTGGGTGGGGCTGGGGTGCCCCAAGCAGGAACGGTGGATGGCGGAACAGAAGGACCTGCTTCCTCCCGCCGTTTATGCAGGCGTGGGAGCGGCTTTTGCCTTTCATGCGGGCACGGTGAAACGTGCGCCGGTGTGGATGCAGAAGAACAGTCTGGAATGGCTGTACCGCATTTGCAGGGAGCCGCGCCGGCTGCTCAAAAGGTACGTGAAGCACAACAGCCTGTTCCTGTGGTACGTGCTGACGGGAAGATAGGGGAGGAACTTGACCCTTCCCGCTCCATGTCTTACGGTTCCGGCCATGAATATTGAGGAAAAGGCCCTGTCCATGTTCCGTGCGGAACCGTACCGTTACAATTGCGCCCAGACCGTGTGCGCCGCCCTGGAGCGCATGGATTTGGTGGAGTCCCTGTCTGCATGCAGCGGAGGAAGGGCCCCGGACGGCTTGTGCGGAGCCTTGTACGGCGCGCTTCAATGCAGTCCGGAGGAATGCCGCGTGAACATCATGGCGCGTTTTGTGGACAGACTGGGTTATTCCCGGTGCAGGGAGTTGAAAAAGGAGGGGCAAGTCTCTTGCCGTGAATGTGTTTCTACAGCCGTTTCCCTGGCCGCCGGGGCAAAGGCGTGAACGCACAATGACGCACGTCCTTTGACGATTTCTCATGAAAGCGTAGTCTATTAGAATGAATCTAAATAGATCAACATCATGAAAAAACTCATTTATACAGCAATAGCAGTACTGGCGGCGGTTCCCGTTGTCGCTTTCGCCCAGGGGGCCTGTGGAGGCTCTTCCTCCAATGGAGACAAGGGGGACAAGGATATGGCTGAAGCCAAGGAACATATGAAGAAAGGCGCCGAAGCCGCCAAGGATGCCGCCGCCAAAAAGATGGAACAAGGCAAGGAAGCAGTAAAAGACACTTACGAGAAAAGCAAGGATGCCGTGAAGGATACCTACCAGGACAGCAAGGATGCCATGCAGCATGCGGCTGACCGGATGGGCGACAAGGCCGAAGCCGCCAAGGATGCGGCCAGCGACGCCTGAGGACGGTAGAATTGTTTTACATGTTCCTTTCCGCGCATTTCAGGCACGGAAGCCGTCTTTCAACCGTTTTCCGGCATGACGGCTGACCGGGATGATCCGATAGCGGAACATGTCCGCATCACGGCAGAGATTTGCCTGCCGTGATGCGGCTTTTGTGTTTGGAAGGGGAAAATTCCCATCCGGTCAGCGCATTCTGCGGTTCCATATTCTTTTAGCCGAGCGCTTTACTTTTCTGGCGATCCGGCGCAGCAAGGAAGGCTGTCCTTTTTTATAGCACTGGGCAATGAGGGTTTCCAAAGGAACGGTGCCGATGTTGTCATGGAACAGCTTTTCCGCAGGATGATGCGGAAAGGATTGGTGATAGGCGTGATTGTACCGTACGGCCAATTCATAGGGAACGGGTTTGGAAAAGACGGCGTCCTGAATCTCCCGCCAGATGCTTTCCCCTTTGGCGGAATGAATGAAGATAACGGATGTCCCCTTGTCGTCGTCCAGTTCCGGCATATGCAGGTCCACTCCCCAAAAGTCTCCCAGCGTGATGTCTGCATGCCTGCGCTCCTTGTGGGCGGCACATGCGTAGCACGAAGGCCTCAGGCAGAAGTTGCCCAGGAATCCCTGCATGAACAAGTCCCGGTGGAGAGTTTCCGTGTAGGCGGCTTTCCTATCGCCGAACCGGCACACCATGCTGAATGATTTCCATCCCACCCGCTTGTCCCGGAATTGGACAGAGGTTACTTTGCGGTTTTCCTCTCCGGATTCCCGGAGGCGGATATATTCCTGGAAGAGCTTTGGAGAAGGGACGCCGTGGCAAATGATATCCACACAGAGCAGCAGAGGGTAGGCGCGCTTCAGATATTGGTGAAGTGCGGCAATTTGGCACGGTGTTCCGGAGAAGAGTACTGGAAGGCCCTCTTTCAAGTCTTTTTTGACGGTGCGGTATATCCATCCGGTGTCGCTCTGGATGTATTTGGAGCCGCGCAGGGTGGAGAGTTCCTCCGGCGTGGTGATACGGGTGTGCCGGACGCGGAGGTTTTCCCCCATGGCCGCTCCATACACGGTCCCTCCTTTTTTCAGGATGGATATGGCAAGCGCGCTGAATATACCGCCGGAAGAACTGGCAAGCCGTATGGATTCGTCCTTGTTCCATCCCGCATACACGGCCAGGGGGCTTTGTTGCGGAGAAGGGTGGGATTCCGCATGAAGCACGGGGCAGATGCGGATACATGTTTTGCAGCCCGTGCAGTCCATTGAATGAATCCTGGGACGGACAAAGCCTTCCCCATCCGGAACGAGTTTAATGGCATTTTTCGGGCAGGAGTTCATGCATGCACCGCAGCCGCTGCACAGGGGAACCAGTTTGTTCAGTGTGTCTGGAGCCAGTGGAGAATTCATAAGAACATGATGAAAGGCCGGTTAAGGGGCTGGAGTGGGGACATACCGGATTTGGAATTCGACGGCACGGATTTGGAATTCGACCTGATTTTTTACAGGGACAATCAAGTTCCCTTTTCAGACGGTCCGGCTCTTGAATTCCAAGTAATCGGAAAATTCGCATGCTTCGGAAAAAGACGTAATGTTATGATGGAGAGTCAAGAATGATGGTTGTTGATCCCGCGCAATAAAAAGATGAAGAAAAATTCTCTTCCGCTTGCGTTGTGTAAATTTTCCTTCTGCTGGAATCCGGCGGGGTCCATGCCCGGAAAGGCGGAGTTCCAACAAATGAGGAGAGAATGATGCCAAATGCCTTTTCCTCAGAATTGTAGCTTGACTCCGGATTCCAAATCCGCCAGTTTCTGTTTTGTTCAGCATTAGAACCTTTTATGAGAAAGGCCTTGAGCCAGAATTTTTTAATACAGTCCGTACCTTCATGTTCCGGTTGTTCGGCCTGCCTGAATTCATGCCCTGCGCATTCCATTGTGATGAGAGAGGGCGGCGGCGGTTTCCGGTATCCTCATATTGATGAGTCTTCATGCATCGGGTGCAGGAAGTGCATCAAGGTGTGTCCGGTGTTTAATGGGGAAGTGCGCGGCTGTTCCTCCGCCGTGGCGGATCATGAGCCTGCCGCATACGGAGGCTGGAATCTGGATGATGAAGTCAGGCTTGCCAGTTCTTCCGGCGGCGTGTTCAGTGCCTTGGCCATGTCCGTTTTGGAGAAGGGGGGAGCCGTGTACGGGGCGTCCATGGGGGAGGATCTCCGCGTACGCCATGTTCGTGTGGATGATGCCGGGCAGCTTTTCCGGCTGCGGGGGTCGAAATACCGCCAAAGTGACATAGGGACTGTTTATCAAAGTGTCCGGCAGGATTTGAAGGCCGGTATTCCGGTCCTGTTTTCCGGTGTTCCCTGCCAGATTGGAGGGTTGCTGAGTTTTTTGGGCGGCCGGCATGAGCTCCTGCTGACCGTCGATATTATTTGCCACGGGGTACCGTCCGACCATTTGTTTGAGGCTTACGTCAAATGGCAGGAGGCCAATTATGGCTCACGCGTACGGAAAGTGGATTTCAGGAACAAGAATACCGGATGGAAGAATTACAGCCTGCTCCTGGAGTTTGAGGAAGGAAAACGTTATGCCGCCCCGTTTACGCGAGACCCTTTCATGGGGGGATTTTTAATGGATATTTGCCTGAGGCCGGGATGTTATGCATGCATGTTCCACAAGACGCCCCGGCAGGCCGATATTACGCTCGGGGATTTTTGGGGCGTGCAATGGGTTGCCCCGGAGCTGGACAGGGATGACGGGGTGTCTCTGGTGCTGGAGCATTCGGAGAAGGGGCGTGAAGCCTTGCGTGCGGCAGGCGGCCGTCTTTATTTGGAGAGAGTGGATTTTCAAAAGGCAATTGCCCAGAATCCTTCCTATTCCCATTCTGCGAACATGCCGGCGGATTATCGGAAATGGGCGGAGGGCCTGGAGAGAGGGCCGGAGCGGCAGTGGATGAACCGCATTTCCAGGCGCTGGAATCCTTCTTTTCTCATGCGGTTGTTGAGGAAGGTATGGAGAAAGTGGAAGGCCTTCATACGCACATGGAAGGCAAAGTCCTGACAATCCGGGATGAAGGCGGGATGAAGGGGTCAGGCATTTTTCCGAAAACGCCTGAATGTATTCAGGATGAGTGATTTTTCCGAGTCATTCATATAAAAAAGCCACGCGCAGAGGATGTAGCATGCCGTAAAGAGAAAGATGCCTGTAAAGAACGGCACCAGGGACGACATGGGAATCAGCCGGGCGAGCAGGGCCCCGGTTGCGGATAGAATGAGGGCAGGCAGCAGACTGCCTTTCAGGAGGCGGGAGAAGAAGACCTTGATGTTGATTCCCACTTTTTTGTGGTAGAAGTAATTCATGGCAATGCACTGTCCGCAGATCAGGGAGAGGGCCGTTCCCGCCGCCAGTCCCGGTGCGCCGAAGGATTTGGACAGCATGTATCCCACGATGACGTTGCAAACGGCAATGAGCAGCAGGATGACGGCCCGGTAGTTGTGCATGTTTTTGGCCTGCACGATTTGAATTCCCAGGTTTTGGACCAGAGGAAGGCTCAGGGGAATGACCACAAGCAACCCGATGATCCAGCAGATATAAGTGCGGGAACCCAGAGTCCTGCCCACCCACAGGGTCAGGAATTGCTGGCCGAAAAAGATGAAGCCCATCATCAGCAGGCCTATGAAGAGGAGCTGGAGGCGTCCGACGCGTGCCATGAGCCTGGTCAGTGCTTGGTTGGTTTGGTTCAGGGCAACCATGGAAACGATTTTGGGGAAGAAGACGCCTGCCACGGCACTGGAAACGATGATGAAGTAGTTGGAGAAGTTGATCCCCAGGGAGAACAGGGTCACGTCCATGGGGCCCGACGTGCGCGCTATGATGATGTTCCCCGTTTTCCAGTAAAGGAGGTCGGCAATGCTTCCTACGAAGATCCAGCAGGAGTATTTGAGAATGATTTTCACGATTTCCGGGGAGATTTCCCACTGGATGCGGGTGCCCAGATTCTTGATGGAGTAGAAGATAGAGCCTGCCAGAATGGCAAATCCGGAAGCTACGTTGATGATGACCAGGGTAATGGCCTTATATCCCCACCACAGGAAGAGTACGGAGGCGGCCACCGCCAGCATGGCGGAAGCGATGTTGATGAGTCCGGGAACAATGAATTTCTGATGGCCGGCGGGAATGCCGGCAAATACCTTGAACGGGAAGTAGAGAACCGTGTAGGAAAAGGAGATCAGGTACATGACCTTGAAGTTTTCCAGGTTTTCTCCATGCAGTGAGGGGAAAAGGAACGAGATGTTCCAATAGACGATTATTCCGGCCACGAAAACGACCAATCCGGAAATGATGTTGAGCAGCATGACGTTGCTCAGGAAGACGGCTTCCTTCTTTTGGTCCTTTTTGGCGCGGAATTCCGCTACGTAGCGTGAGACGGTGGCGGAGATGCCGAAGTCCGCCAGGATCATCCACATGATCACGGAGGATACCAGGGTGTACGTTCCGTATTCCACTGCGCCCAGGCAGGAGAGAACGTAGGGGGTCATGAAGAACGCCGTTCCCAGGCGCAGGGCCGTACTGGCGAAATTGAGGGCGACTCCTGCCTTGAGCTGGTTCATGAGGAAGGTTGAGGTGCCGGACGCCGGAACGGACGGATGGTTCTAAATGGCGTGGAGGCTGATTTTATGTTTTTTGCAGAGTTCCGTGACCCGCTCGCGTTCCAGAAGGATGGTTTTTCCCGCTTCAAGAGCAACCTGGCGGATGCCGCATTCCGCACATGTTTCCATGGTGGCGGGGCCTACGGTGGGGATGTCGAAGCGCATGTCGTGCCCCTGGCGTGCCACTTTTGCCAGCGTGGCGGGTTTGCCCCCGGCAAGCTGGCCGCCGCGGCGGATGCAGTTGTTAGTGCCTTCAATGGCCTCCACGGCTACGACGGTACCCTGGTGCACGATGACGGACTGGCCGATGTGCAGGCGGCTGATTTCCTTGGCCGTCTGCATGCCGAAGACGGCGTCTTCCCATTGTTCCGGAGTGGGCCTGGGACCGGCGATGTGACCCGGCTGTGGCATGTGTTCCTCCATGTATGTGGAGGCAGGCAGGATGTTGAAGCCTTCCTTTTCCGCTTCCGTGATGACCGCCCCCAGCAGGGAGTCCGCGTTTTTCTCCGGCATGCGCATCAGGACGGAAAGAGCGCGCAGGTCCGGCCGGAGGGAAAGGATGTTTTTGGGGTTGATGCCCCCCGCCATGATGACGTCGGTCACACCGTGTTTTTTCAGGAAGGAGAAGGGCTTGCTGATCTGCCCTACGCTGAATTCACGGTACTCGTCGCACAAGGGAATGACCGCTGGGTTGGTTTCCCCCTTGAAGCCCACGGCCACGATGCGCAGGTGCGGCGTGTGGCGGCGCGCTCCCCGGACGATGTATTCCGGATAGGCTCCGTCACCGGCTACCAGACCTAAGACGGGCGGGTTGGTGGTCATGCGGCTTGGACAGGCGGGAGGAATGGAAAGAGTTACAGGTATTCCGGGCGCTGGAGCAGTTCCGCCACCCGCTTGAGCACGCGGCCGATGTCGGCGCCGTCCACCACGCGGTGGTCTCCCGTAGCCACGATGTTGGCTTTGGAAATGGGAATGAACGCTTCCACTTCATCGCTCCATACCGGGGTCTTGGTCACGGCGCCTACGCCCAGAATGATGGATTCGCTGGGCATGGGCATGGGAGCGGCGAAGGTTAGGCCGAAGCCGCCGAAGTTGGTTACGGTGGCGATGCCTCCCGTGCTGTCTTCCGGGGCGAGCCTTCTGCGGCGCGCCTGGGCGATCAGGCGGTTGTAGTCCTCCAGCAGTTCTTCCATAGTCCGTTCATTTACGCGGCGCAGTACGGGAACCATGACGCCGTCCGCCACCTGGACGGCGATGCCGATGTCAATGGCGCGGGGGGAAAGAATGTTTTCTCCCACCAGGTAGCCCGCGCATTCCGGGTTTTCCGCCAAGGCCAGGGCCAGGGCGCGCGCAAAGTAAAGGGTGATGCCGGGCCGGTGCGGAGAGTGCTGCCTGTGCTTGATCAGGGGGTCCATGAATACGGGACGCCCGGCGGAGGCCAGGGGGCGCGTCCAGCTGCGGCGCATGGCGTCCGCTACGGCCAGGCGCATGGAGGATGCCTTGCGGCGCGGCCACTGGCTGACGTATTCCAGGAATTCCTCCAGATCGTCAATGGTGACGCGGCCGCCGGATCCGGAACCGGAGATGAAGGCTATGTCGGACGCCCTCATGCCGAGTTCATCCATGCGGGCCTTCATGCGGGGGGACATGTAGTGAGCGCCTTTCATGCCGGCGGGAACGGGCAGTCCGCGCACGCTAGGCTGTACCTTCAGGTCTGCGCCGTGCTCCTGATAGGAGTCTCCCGTCACGCCGAAGTGGACGCCGGCAGGCTTGTCCTCCGCGGCGGGGGCGGCAGGGGAGGAATGAGGGACGGATTCCGGGCTGGCGGGCAGGGAGGGCTGGTTGTCTTCCCCCGCCGGAGTGGCTCCGGAACGTTCGATTTCCTCGTCCGTGGCCTCGATCATCGCCATGCAGGCGCCGACCACGACGGAATCCCCCTCCTTGATGAACATGTCGCTCAGGATGCCGCCGCACATGGTGGTGACGCCCATCGTGGCCTTGTTGGTCTCTACCTCAAAGATTTCCTGGTCGGCTTCTACGGTGTCCCCCGGAGCCGCCAGCAGGCGGAGCACGGTGGCTTCCGCGATGGAGTCCCCGAGCTGGGGCATGAGAATGGGTACTTTAGGCATGGTTGGAAACTGGGTTGAGTTAAATGGATAAGAGATGGCGGATGGACGCGGCGATGGATTCCAGAGTGGGGCGGTGCGCCTTCCACAGATTGGGATGCTGGGGAATGGGCGTGTCTTTGGCGTTGAGCCGCTGGGGCGGCGCGTCAAGCAGATGGAAGCCTTCCGCCACAATGCGGGAAACCACTTCCGCCGTGACTCCGCCCCACGGGAAGTCTTCCCCGACTACCAGCACGCGGCCCGTGCGCGCCACGGAGGCGATGACGATGTCCAGGTCCAGCGGGCGCACGGTGCGCAGGTCCACTACTTCCACTTCATAGCCACTTTCCCGTGCCAGAAGGTCCGCTGCGCGGACGGCTTCGTGCACCATGGCGCTGTACGCCACTACCGTGGCGTGTTTTCCGGTGCGGGCGATGCGCGCCATGCCGAAGGGGACGACGGGCGCTTCCTTGTAGTTGTCTTCCGCCTTCAGCCAGCGGTACAGGAATTTGTGTTCCAGGAAGATGACCGGATCAGGGATCTCCACGGCCTGGCGCAGCATCCAGTAGGCGTCCGCCACCGTGGCCGGCGTCATGACGTGCAGGCCGGGATAATGGGCGAACAGGGCTTCCATGCTCTGGCTGTGGAAGGGGCCCGTGCCGGGCGTTCCGCCGCAGGGGAGGCGCACTGTGATGTTAGCCGGAATGCCCGTACGGTAATAGTGGGTGGCGGCCATGTTGACGATCTGGTTGAAGGCAATCGTGCTGAAGTCCGCAAACTGGACTTCCATGATGGGCTTTTTGCCCATGACGGCCGCGCCGGTGACCATGCCCGCCATGGCGTCCTCACTGATGGGGGCGTCTATCACGCGGTCCGGGAACAGATCCTTCAAGCCCTTGGTAGCCTTGAATGCGCCGCCGAAGACGCCTATGTCCTGCCCGTACAGGAAGACGTCCTTGTCTTCCGTCAGCAGGTCTTTCTGGGCGTCGTGAATGGCATCAATGTATGTTACGCTCATGGGAATGTTCCGTTTGCGGTCTTAATAAGGTCTCCAGACTGTGGCGTTCCAGTCTTCCCGGAAGGGGTCCGGCTCCGGTTCCCGCTGTGCCGTGGCTACGGCAAGCTGAACTTCGTCCGCATACTGCCGTTTCAGGTCCGCCGCTTCTTCCGGAGCAAGCCATCCGGCTTCCAGAAGCTGGCGCTCCGCAACGGATACGGGGTCCTTTTTTTCATATTCCTCCTTCAGTTCCTTAGGGATGTAGGAGGCGTCGTCATGTTCCCCGTGGCCGCACATGCGCAGGGTTTTGGCCAGCACCCACTGGGGGCCTTCTCCGTTGCGCGCGGCGCCCACGGCTTTCCGGAACGTTTCCAGAAGGGCCATGAAGTCAGTGCCGTCCACTTCATGAACGGCGAATCCGTAGCCGCGGCCCCTGTCCGCCAGGGAGGCGGCGCCGAATTCGCGGACGTTGGGCGTGGAGTAGGCGAATTGGTTGTTCGTGACGACCAGAACCAGGGGAAGCTGTTCCACCTTGGCCATGTTGGTCGCTTCATGAAAGGCTCCCGTGGAAGTGGTGCCGTCCCCGCAGAAGACCATGCCTACGGGACCCGGAAGCTTGCCGTCCAGACGTTTGGCGAAAAGGCAGCCGTTGACGAAGGCCACGGAACTGCCCAGATGGCTGATGGGGGCCATGTAGCCTTCAGCCGGAAGGCCGCGGTGGACGTTGCCGTCCCTCCCTTTCATGTACCCCAGGGCGGACCCCAGATAGGCGCGCGCCGCCTCAATGATGGGTTCTCCCCATGCGACGCGGGCGGCTTGTTCGCGGATGAAGGGGGCAATTACGTCGTAGCCGGCGGTAAGGAAAACGCCGCCGCAGGCGGCAATGGCCTCATGGCCCCTGCCCAGATAAACGCCGCCAGTGATTTTTCCGGCTTTGTAAAGGCTGGAAATTTTGGTGTCGAAGGCGCGCGCCAGAAGAATGGCTTGATAGGCCTTGAGAGCGCTTGCCTGCAAATCCGGTAATGTAGTGTCGCCATGTGCCACGCCCTTATTTTATATGCTGCATGCGGAAATGCAATGTCATTTCATCATACGCCGGGCCTCCCGGCCTTCCGGTCGCCCGGAGGTCCGGCGCGGAAGGTTCACAGGGGTCAGTTTCTGCCTCTGGCGTTCATGAAAATGAACACGTAGTACAGCAGCATGGCCAGTGAGGAAAGGGCCCCCACCACATAGGTCATGGCCGCCCAGAAGAGGGCGCTTTTGGCCTTGCCGTGGTCAAAGTAGTTCATCAGGTGCGAGCGGTCCAGCCATTTCAGGGCTCTGGCGGAAGCGTCGAATTCCACCGGGAGCGTGATGAAGGCGAATATCGTGGTGACGGCGAACAGGCCGATGCCCAGTCCCAATACCCAAGGGGAACCGCCCATCACCAGCAGGACGATGCCGATCATCAGCACGATTCCGACCAGGTTGGAGGAGAGCTGCACCACGGGTACCAGCGCGGAGCGCAGCCCCAGCCAGTGGTAGGCCTGGGCGTGCTGGACGGCATGGCCCACTTCATGGGCCGCCACGGCCGCCGCCGCGATGCTGTTGGAGTTGTAAACGGATTCGCTCAGATTGACGGTCTTGTCCGCCGGATTGTAGTGGTCCGTCAGATGTCCCGGGGTGGACGTCACCTTGACGTCCGTGATGTGGTTGTCTTTCAGCATTTGCTCAGCCACTTCCCGTCCCGTCATCGGGATGGGAATCTGGGAGTATTCGCTGAAACGGCTTTTCATCCGCGCGCTGACCAGCCAGCTGAGCAGCATGGAGCCCAGCAGGATGATCCAGTAAATGGTATAGGAGTGCTGCGGAGCCGTTTCCGCATTCTGCACGTAATAGGAAAGGATGTCTATGTTGAGGAATTCAATCATTGCAGTGTTGACTTTATATCATATGGTTCCATTGAATCCAGAGGGCGGCGTGTCAGTGTACGGCCCGTTCGTCATAAGGGAACCACGCTCCTGAGAGAAGGGTCAGTCGTCAATTTTTTTGGAAAGGAGCCTGCCGTCCGGGGAATAGTACAGTTCCAGCTTCCGGACGGCGGCGCTTTCCGAGCGGCAGTCAACGCGGTATTTTACGGTTCCCCGTGCGGTGATCTGCTTGGCGCTGCGCAGGGCGTATTCCGGAAAGTCCTTTGCGATCGCCGCCTTGACCGGGGCAGGGAGGCTCTGGAGAGGAATGTCCGCCTTGATGAGGAAGACGGTGCCGTCTGCGGAGAGCTTCATGTCGTATTCCAGGCCGTTGATGCGGAATTCCGCTTCATAAACGTCTTCGTCATGATCAAAGTCCCATTCGATGACGCCGGCGTTCGGGAACTGGTTCTGCACCTGGGCTTTGACGGGAGCGGGCACATTGGAGGCCGGGATGTCTGCGAGACCGGGTGCGATGAAGGCGGCGCAGACGACTGGTAAAAGAGTTTTTGAGATGTTCATACATATGCAATAATTGTATTCATTCAAAAAACAAGATTTTTTTCAGGCTTCCGTGTGACAGTCGCGTTGCGCACTGCCTGTGGAAAAATGGGGCGGATTTGGGCGCGAAGGGCTTGTATCCGGGAATTTTCCCCAGTTCAAAGGAATGGCTTTCATTTTACGGGCGTGCATGTGCGTATGGCGGGGTTTGTTGTCGCCAAGGGACTGTTCGTGAGGTTGAATGACAACATGCAACAGGGTATCGTCTATTTGCTTGGAGCGGGTCCGGGAGACCCCGGTCTGATTACGGTCCGCGGCCGGGAGCTGGTGGAAACGGCGGAAGTGCTGGTGTACGACGCGCTGAGTTCCGCGGAGATGCTGAATTGGGCGCCCGCTTCCTGTGAAAGGATTTTTGTAGGCAAGAGAGCTTCCCGGCATGCGCTGCCGCAGGAGGAAATCAATGCCCTGCTGGTCAAGCTGGCCCGCAATGGGAAAAAAGTGGTGCGGCTGAAAGGGGGAGACCCGTATGTGTTCGGCCGGGGGGGAGAGGAGGCGGAAGCCCTGAATGCTGCCGGCGTTGCTTTTGAAGTTGTACCGGGCATTACTTCCGCCATTGCCGGTCCAGCCTATGCGGGCATTCCCGTGACGCACCGCAGGCATTGCACGCAGTTTACCGTGTTTACGGGCCATGAGGACGTGAACAAGAAGGAGTCTTCCCTGGACTTGAAGGGAATCGCAGAGGCGCGGGGGACGAAGGTCATGCTGATGGGCATGCAGAAGCTGGAGGAAATATGCAAGGCCCTGATCGGTTACGGACAGGCCCCTTCCACGCCTGCCGCCGCCATTCAGTGGGCCACGACGGGGAGACAGCGCACCGTGGCGGGTACGGTGGAGACACTGCCCGGAAAAGTGTTGAAGGCCGGCCTGGGCGCTCCGTCCGTGGTCGTGATCGGGGACGAGGGGGAGGAACGCGTCCATCAGGCTCGGTTTGAACGCCATCCCGTGCACGGGCAGCGCGTCGTGGTGCACCGCA
>ENA-ORLF01000040-ORLF01000040.1-human-gut-metagenome-genome-assembly--contig:-NODE-40-length-84679-cov-15.6275_pt1 | contig 84679 bp, 101 predicted proteins | sample MGYA00243066_ERZ508822 | MGnify/ENA primary metagenome ERZ508822 (study PRJEB26277, sample SAMN04329791) | human gut metagenome | biome: human-associated habitat | host: Homo sapiens | place: USA... | reverse complement strand
TAGGTAATAACCCATCCTCAGTATGTATTAGGGTACCCTTACCGGTGCATTTACCTGCATTTACTGTATAATCTAATACCCCAATCTGAAAAGGTGTTTCACCTAGTTTATTAGATAAGATTGCCTTAACAGCTTTCTCTTGTTCGGGTCTTAATTTATATTTACCTATCTGAGTTACAACTTTACTGACTTTAGGTAAAGGTTGTCTCATATCTACTATGATAGGCTTAATTCCAAGTTCAATACATCTTTTATATACTGAAGGAAGTAAGCCTATCTTAAATTGACCAGTCTTGGTTATATACTTTATTTTGCCATCCCAGTTTTGCATACCCCGTTGCCTAGTACGGAGGTAAAAGGCATTGGGGTGTCTGATAGCAAATTCGTTATATAACTTAGTTGCATATTTTAGAGGTATATCTAATTCTGCAACGTTACAATTACGAATTATGATTTTCATATGATTACTGTTACTGATTTACATTTCTTAGGCTCGTCATCGGAATCCTCGTATTCTTTCAGAGCTTTCTTTAAAAGAGAAATGTGATATTCTTCATCAGCAATGAATTTCTGGATAAGATAGGTAACTGGAATATAATCACTTCTCTTTATATACTCTTCTTTTTTATTCAGAGAATCGAATACTTTATAATATTCTTCTAGAGTTTCTTTTTCTGCTTGTAATGATAATCTTAAAGCAGATTCTGCTGAAGTACCAAGATCTATTAGGGGATGTACAGTTAACTGATTATTTCCTGGTATATCGGTGTCCATTACATCAGAAGCTTTTAATAAGAAGTCTCCCAGCTTATCATAATGTACCATCTCTACTAATCCGATACCAAGCATCAATTCCCCTATTTCTTCAAACCTAGCCTGATGCTGAGTATACATAAGGATTGAAGCTAATTCTGAATACCGAGTATTTTTATATAAATCATACAAGGGCAAGATTATTTCCTTAGGCCATTTCTGAACCATAGAAATATCTGGGTATTCTACTTTGCTATCGGAATAATCCAAAGCATTTACTATGGCTTCTGCCATCTCTTCTAAACGATTTTTAAAAGCTTTCATAATTTATTAATTTTTGACCAGAGACTTCCTTCTATTTTAGGAGCCTCCGATGAGGATTGATTTTTATGTTTAAATAAGTATTTATTATACCTTTCTATAGCCTTGTCATTATACATCTGACTTGGTTCAGGTAAACCATTACACCAAGCAAGGGATTCAAATTGAGCATCTATGAATTGAATTGGGTCCCACCCTTTCTCTGATAGAAATTTATCTAACCTTACAAAGTGTATATATTTATCTGGCTGATTAACGAATGATTCATATATGCCAGTAACATCAGCTACTCTCTTTATAAAGTAATCATGTATAGCTTTAGCATTACCAGAATCCTCTTCCATTTCCAAAGTAGCAGAATATAAATCTGATATCTTTTCTGACATAACCGATAACCTGTTTAAAAGATTATTGTAATTACCATCCATTTTCTTGATACCAAGTTCGATGTATTTGATAAAACCTTCCCGGGTATCTAATTGGAAATCTTCACAGAATTGATTACATAGCTCTGCTATCTTTTTACATACTGCCCAATTTCTTGGTTCTGTTTCTCTTATTTTTCTAACTCCTCTATGCTTTAGTTTTATACGAGTTGCATATATAATATCAGCAACTAAAGCAGCATCTCCCTTAGATGCTAGTAAAATGTTAGAAACTTTCTTAGTTGTCTTATTGTTTGTAACAACTACAACTCTAGTATTTATTGCTTCATTACGAGCAATAACAAAGAAAGCATCAATCGGAAAATTATATACCTCTAACTGAGATAGGATTTTTTCGAATTGATGCTTAGTTATATGAATAGAGGGGTCTCTCATACTATTCTCTTTCTAAGTTTACCGCACTTCTTACATTTTAATAGGATTTTCCAACAATCAGTATATTCAGTTTTACTTACCACCTCCCAATCATGAAGGCATAAATATTTGGCTCTTATAGCTTCTAATAATTGTTTCATACTTTCTTATTTTAAGTTATATATTATAATAGGAAATCCTCAATCCAAGGAGTTTCTAAGTTTCAATAAATCTTGATAAGATTGGTACCGAGTATTATATATTAACTTAAGTACTTCTTTACGGCCTAGATCATTACAATCTTTACCTTCAGGCAATTGTATAACTTTGACCTTTTTATAAGCGACCAATTTGAAAGCCAGGTTGATTGAATATTTGATGGCATCAGGGTCCAGGAGTAATATAAATCTATTAACTGGAGATTTGATAAGCTGGTTAACTTGGTAAGCACTGATTGCCTTACCCATGGTGGCAATAGCCCTGTCTCCCATAGTAAGTGCATTGATTGCTCCTTCACAGATAAATATCGAACTATACATGTCGAGGGCATCTTGATTGAAGATAATAAATTCCTTTCCAAGTCCTGTAATATCTTTATTTGGATTATTGTATCTTGGACCCTGTCCAATAACATTTCTCGCATTGTAATACCTGAGCGTGCCCTTATAATAATATGGTATGATGAGGTACCCAAAAAAAGGTCCCTCTGTGGCAACATATCCGATACCATGTTTTGATAATTCTTCGATAGTGAACCCACGGCTAGACATGTAACTTCTAATGCTTCTTGCAACTTGTGATGTTCCTTGATTAATGAGTTTAAACCCATCTGGAAGATAGACGGGCTTAGCATCGGATAATTCAATCTTCTCTTCTGAGAAAGCTTTGTCTGTAAAGTTTCCATTATCTAGAAATTTTAAAAGTTCGGCATAAGTATCAAATCCCTCAACATCCATTACTAGTTGAGCAGGATTCATATGATAATTGCATCTAAAACAATTGGTACGGTACATAGAAAGATTAATTCCCATCTTATGTTCCCTATGACAGAATGGGCATACGGGTAATTTCATCCAACCGTGTTTATATTTGTAAGCGCCCAAGCTCTTAATAAAATAATTGTAGAGCTTGGTTTTAAATTCATTAGTGATTTTACTCATGGTTAAAAGGGTAATGGGTCATCATATTCGGCATATCTTTTCTTTAGCCTACGTAATTTATCTAGGTCTTCGCATTTCAGTATCATTTGCTCAAATAAAGTAACTACCTGTGACCTAAGTGAAAGTAATTCTTTGTGTTCTTCATATGATTCCTTTGAAAGGAAAAGTTCCCATCCTCCCCATTTAGCAGATCTTCCATCTTCAGAGAAGAACTCCCTTAAACTTATATTAACTCCAGTAAGTTTTATATACTTGGGACCCACTGAATATACTTCGGCATATTGTGGGGTACATCTTGAATCTGAAGGTACTAAGTAAACCTTCTGACCTTTTTGGATTCCTTCTAATCTCTTAATCATAATCTTATATTTTAGGTTTATATATCTCCACTGGTTTTAGCTCGCTTCTCTTCATTAGCATCGGGATTCCCTTTCTTCTTGAGAGATTCCTCGAGCTTCTCACCATATATCTTATCGTACTGTTTACGTTGTTCTTTAGTAAACTCTACACATCTTTGCCTTTCAACATCGCATTTGAATAATGCTCTACCACTAGGTAAACCATCTCTTTGTACTACTAATTCACAACGAAGTATATCATCTTTTTCTTCTTGTTCAGTAGAGTTAAGACCAACTATTGTATGAGCATTACGAACAATTGCAATAGAACCCGAGATATCATTTTCATCATATCTAGTAGTTCTATGTTTCTTACCCTCTCTGGTAATATGATGAGCAGTCCATACAATATCTAAATCCATTTCTTCTGCTAGATTCTGAATATCTATATATACATTCGATATACGGTCAAAGTCCTCTTTATCCCTAGCAATTGAAGCAAGCTTTCCTGCATAATCCACCATCAGTACTTTAATATTGATGCCCTGGTTTCTTAGCTTAATTATAAGTTCTCTTATATAATTACAATCCGTAATCATGGCAGGAACTCTTTCAACTACTAGTTCAACTCCAAACCTTGCAAGTTTACGAAGATGTTTAGCTTCGAGTTTATCATATTCACCCGAGTATAATTCCTTCTTAGTTTTATTGATAGAGGATTGAATAAATCGGTCCATGATTTGTTCTTTACCATTTTCTGTATCTACATATAAAACCGATTTCTTCATTCTTAAATAACCTCTTGCCAAGTTTACCATGAAGAAAGTTTTCTTAGCTTTGGGTTTATCGAGAATAACATTTACTGAATGTTCTGGGTAACCTCCAGCATTGGTAATATCATTAAGTTGTCTAAATGGACAAGGTATTACAGATGGTTCTGCTTGACGTTTGAATTGTCTTTCTGTAATATCCCTTATCATAAAGATAGGTTCATCATCTTTCTTAGGTTTTGAGTTTTGAAGTATCTTTTCTATTTTCCTTGAATAGGTTTCGTATTGTTCGAAGTTATCCAAATCAAAAGAATCATTCAAGTTCTTCATCTCTACATAGGTAGAGAATTGATATATCTTTTCTCGAATGTATTCGGAATCATTCAAGGGATTTGAATATAGGTCATCGATTATTTTATGGATATTGGGTATATCATCCTTAGTAACCAGGTCAACGTAATTTTTAGATTCAAGCAATTCTTTTATAACTTCTTTAAGGATATTCTTAGAAGGCATCTTGTTTTTCTTTTTGAAGAACTTAAATATGCCCTCGGCAATTAAAGAATGCTCAATCAGAACTAGGTAACTTGGTTTAATCTTTTTGATTATTAAGCCTCCCTCTTTATCCTTTAAGAGATACCTTAGGATTTCTAATTGAAAGCTGGTGTCAAATTCAAACTTGGTATTATCTTTTTTCATATTGCAATATAATTAAGTATAATCATATAGATTTCTATAGTCTCGGTTAGAGTTGTACATATAGACTCTCATCCTAGTACTCACTAATCCTCAGCTTCTAGGTGAACTTTATTAATATATTATTTTATATTTGATTTATTATACTTATATTTGCATATCATTTTAAAACATAGACTTATGAAGATAAAGGAAAATGGCAACAACGGGTCAGAGATACATAGGTTGAAGCCTATGCAAGAAAATTATGATAAGGAAACTTTTGATAGGATGTATAAAATCTGTAAACCAGTTATCAGACGTCTTACTAAGCAAATTGATAATAGGAGGTTTAATGTTACACCCGATATCATAAGTTCTTATTTCTGGGATAAGATGTTATTTGTCTTTAATAAATATTACGGTACTTGTGAAGAAGAACATTTAAAAGCAAGGATACTAGCTTCTCTCAGTACCTTTAAGAATCATTTATTAAGAACTGCTTATGGAGAGGGAGCAGAATATCATCAGAATCTTTACCAATTAGAAGATTTATTCGATAATGATAAAGAACTAGAAGATGATACAGAAGAAGAGAAAGCTAAAGGAGAAATGCTTGATATGTTATATAAATATATGAAGAAGAATCTATCTCCCGATGCTTATTTGATCTTCGAGATATTGCTTAGTCCTCCTCCCTATATTAAAGAGAGAATCAAGGATGGTTCTCGTATCACTAACATTTTATTAGTAGAGTTTTTTGATATGCCTAGAACTAAATCTTCGGTAAGATATATCTCAGAACTTAAAGAAGATATAAGATATTGGGAAGAGAAAGCTAAAGAAGACTTACATTACTAACATAAAAAAAAGGGAACCCAGTGCATGAGGTTCCCTTTCCAGTGTAACTTATTTCCCAATAAGAATTTCACTTGTGTGTTGGACGAAAGCGATTAGCTGTTCTTTAAATATAAAGCCCTAATAATTTTAAAAGTTTATATAGAATTATAGTTTAATGATATAAGCTAGTACGAAATAAGGAGGTCTATTCTCATGAGGGCTACCTCCACCAGTTACTTGGGTATCTGCTGTATAATCTGAGTCAGGACTAGTATGATTAGGGAATGGCCGCCTATTAGAATTGTCTCCCCATTTTTCTTCTTTAAACGTAATCTTATGACTATGAGGAGGTATTTGGTCTAGAGTAAGAGTTACTAAGGCTTCTCCTCCCATGTTACCAATGGTATTATAATCCTGATTACTTGGATCATACCCTACTACAAATCTACCCAATAGATTAGGTCTACCAGACATACCATCACAGAATGCCCAACCATCTGGAGGAGTAGTACCTGAAAACATAGCGATTAATCCAGTGGGAACTGAAGAAGCCGAGTTTTTAATCATTTCTATAAGCTCATTCTTCAGATTAGTAAGATATTCTTGTAGATTAGTTATACCCTTAGTCTGGTCATCTTTACCTCCGAATCCTTCCAGTACATGTTCTACTCTTTGAATAGAATGGGTCATGATCCCATTGTAGGCTGAGTTAAAGGGTAGGGGTTGAGGGAAACAACCTCCATAAGGGATGATTGCATAGTTTTCTGACTCCTTCGTATTAGCATCAGTACCAGAACCATATACTCCAATCAGTACCATGGTATTCTTACTATTTCTGTAGGGTTCACAAGCACCTTCTACCTGAGAATTAAGATAGGTATAATTTAATTTCTCATGTGAAGCAGGATTATTCTTTACTATATCCCAAGAGATTTTGTCTTCTGCTAAGGGATAGTAAGGATTCTGTGATTGTTTATACAGAGTATATAAGCTTTCATAAGATGAAGACCAATATGCTACGAAAGTAATAGGGTTTTCAATTGGTTCTGATACTTCTTGATGAACTGCGAATAAGAAGATATCTGAATTAGCCCCTTGAGCACCTTGGATATTATCTACTACTATCTCTTCATCATCAGAGATGAATATATAACCATCCCTAGAAATACATCCGAAGTTTATCTGAGGTGATTCTCCATCTTCAGAATTCTTTACCATATATCTAGCAGTAATTCTATCTGCTACATCATTCTTGAATACCTTACCATTTTCTGCTTTAGCTTGAACTGATAGCTTATTACCAGATACCTTAACTGAGCCGAATCCACAGAATGGGCCAAGAGCAACAGGGGCAGCAATTGCTTCTGCTGCCTCCTTAGATTTAATCAAACCCTCATATTTAAAGTACGTTTTCATTGTTACTATTGTTTTTAGATTGTTTATAATTCCTAGATTGTTCTGACATATCCTTGAAAGCTTCAGATAAGTTATTGAACTTCAAGGTTACTATAGACCAAAGTATCTTCCAGATACTGTATCTCTTTTCTACTCCGTGTAATGTACATATATGACCATAAATAGAATCTACTTCAAATCCATAACATACTACCAATACGGTTATAGATACTACTAGGGGATCTAACCCATATGGTTCTCCAATAGCCTTACCAAGAACTGCTCCCATTAATAAGTAACATATATAATCTATTATCTTATTAAAAGTTCTTCTTCCAGCTCTGGATTTTCTAATGGGTATGCCCTTTAACTTACTAGCATTCATTCCAAACCAGAAGTCGGCAATTATCAATATGAATGCTAATAGGATCATCCATCGAAGATCATATAAGAATTGAAGACACTCTGTAGCAAAAGCTACCGTAAATCCCTTAGATACTATAGATGTAGTGGACGTTTCAGTATACATGTCGTAATGTTGATTTATTCCTGAGGTTTCGGATTGATTTATTCCTGAGGTTTCGGGGTTATTCTCCATGCTGTATTTTCGGGTATATCTATTTCGAAAGTTTTACTGCTAATATCATCAGAGTTCCAAACCAATTCATTTGGTTGTACATCAAAAGCTAAAGTAACTTCAAATGTACACCTTACATCGGTTTTGTTAACAGCTTCAAATATATAAGTACCAGGATTAGAAGTTCTAAATTCATAAGGTACTGGATGTGAATCGGCTTGACCCACTAATCTTACATCAGTTATAAAATCCTTATGATTAGAAGAACATACCACAGTGGTATATACTTCTCCTTCTCCTTGCCCACTTAGAGTAGCTCTTTCAGGACTACAACTTATCTTAACTTCAAGATTATAGTCTTTGATTACTAATGTAGCCTTCTTGTCTTTATTACCCTTACCAACAAAGGTATAGGTACCCGCTTTATCTAAAGTAATAACTTCTTCGAATTTATACTCTGCTCCGGTTTCCATAAGTAATACTGAATCATATTCCTCTATTTCGAAAGGCATTACTCGGATAGTAACCGACTTACCTTCAGCAAGTTGATATGATACATTTACCTTCTGGTTATTTGGAGTATTAGCCCAATCCTTTGGAGATATCCAATTAGGATCTGAGGGATTTACTGCTTCGATATAAATATAGGGATCTTCTGGTTTGGTATAACTATATACTGACCAAGTAGTATAAACTGAAGGATCTCCCTTACATACAGCTTTATAACTTCCCGGTTTATTGCATGAATAAGTAGCACTAGCTTTACCATTACCAGATTTATTCAAGGTAATATCGGTTAACTTAGTATTATCACAATAAATACTAACTCCATAATCTATAAGATTATCGGGATCATCAGGGGGAGTTACTGATAAGTAAAGTTCTTGATTTACAGATCCACTTCCCATCTCTAAAGATAAAGTTTGATATTCTTTAGATAAATGATAAGTGAATTTAGAGATACTGGTATATACGGTAAATATTCCTATACCATCAAAGTTCTCTAAATTATCCTTAGTACAAGCAAACTTATAAACTCCAGTACCAAATATTTGGAAAGTATCCCCAGATTTATACCTAGTATCATCTTTACCAATCAAGTAACATTCCAAACCTTCCTCATCATAATCATCTTCTATAGTTAGTATGGTTTTAGCTAAACTAGTTACATTACTTGATAGCTTGAATTCTTCTGGAGTACATTTAACCTTGTATTTATTAGGTTCTCTAGTAACAACCAGTGAAACTCTTTTTACTGGGTATTCTACAATCTGGAATTCATAAGTACCTGGCTCTTTAAATTTATAAGTTGAACCAGAAGGCTTAACTTCAGTTTCCCCAACCAATTGTATATTAACTGGAGTCTGTTTACCTTCTTGATAAAGAGTAGCTGTAACTGTAGCCGATACCTCCTTATTAGTTGGTGTAATATGCAGTGTAGTTGGATTAACCGATATATTATAGGATTTGACTACTTCCTTTAATTTTACATGAACTTGGGTAACTTTAGTCGGGTCTCCCACACTTCTAAAATAATAAGTCTGATTACCTATAGTGGCATTAAAAATAGTGCCATTTTCATATTTCTTGTAACCCCAAGTATTACCATCTCCAGATACCTGATACCTTAAGTCGGCATTTTGATAATTACTAGAGACTGTAACCTTAATAGGTACAGAGGTTATATACCCAGGCTGAATAGTGTTTATATTTGGGTCTACAAAATCGGCTGTTATCAGATAATTATCATTTATATTAAAACCATAATCAATAGTAGCTCCTACATGATAAGGCTTAAATCTATCGATTATATTTTCTATAGCTTTTCTGAACTCTATAAATTCTCCCGAGTTATTTGAATAGCCATGTCCAGTTATATGGAAGGTTACATTGATACATTGACTACAACCGTAAATGTTATCAAAGTTAGATTTATCATAATACTGATCTTGGTCAAAGTAAGGATGTGTTTTTAACCAACCATCATATCCTGATTTAGCTGGGTCATCTATTGTACAGTTTAACCCATACATTCGGAATAATATCTCAAAGAACTGAGAAGTACCTCGTATCTTTATCAGAGATATAGAATACTTGAGTAAATTTCTTATCTGTTTAGTAGTTAAAGCTAAAGCCCCTTTCTTAGGTAAAATCCATTTAGACTTAAGGCTATTTAATTCAGCTTCACTTAACAGACCATTATAATAAGTTTTAAAAGCCCCTTCATCAATATTATTCCACCTTGCAAAAGGTAATTGCCCAAAGCTTTCCCAAAGGTAATTCAAATAAATCTCTGGGCAGGTATCAAAGTCAGTTATTCCTAGTAAACTCTCAATATCTGCGGATATATTATCTTGAAAATAACTTCCACAAATTTCTAGGAACCTTTCTAAGATACCCTTTCCATCTACCTTATAAGTGTCTTGGTCTTTATATTCAAAAGGTAGGAAATCTATAAGTTTCTTAAGGTCTATCATATTAAACAGTTTCGTGAACAGTTAAAGTTAATTGAGAAGATTTCTGGAATACAGGTAAGTTATATCCAGGATCTTCATAATCCATATTAGGTTCTGAGATAGTAATAGAATAACGATATCCCTGTTGATAGCCATTTGCTTGTATGTCCAAAGAGAAAGTGATACCATTATTTTTATCAGTGATGTTTATAGTACTACCTACAGAGCCAGTAGTTTGGAATCCTCCACTTGAAGCTTTTACAGTGTATGAATTGCTTCCAGTAAAGTTTATAAAATAGGTCATGGACCCATTAGCTTTCTCTAATTTAAACTGACCAAGAAGTAATTCCTTGTTACCATATATGGTAACAGGCCAAGGTTTAATATAGAACTTCTTGATATGTAAGTAATCTACCGTAGATAGGTTATCAATCAAAGCATAAATATCTGAGATTCTTACTTTGCCCCCAATCTCGGAGTTCTCAATAGAATAAGCATTGTATAAGGCATTCAGAACTTGAGCTTGGATTTCGTTGGTCTTATAAGATTTCTTACCGGTTACTTCTATCTCTAAGGTTATATCTACTAATCCTGCAGATTTAACTTGAAGCCAAGTAGTTAAGGGGGCTCTCTGTGATAGTTGGGTATAAACCTTGTTTATCATAGCAGAATCAGCTACTCCACCATTATCAGCACTGATATATACTGTAAGCTTTCTTCCACATTCATAATCTACGGCAGCTTTATTTACTCCATCTATTAGCATAGCTAAATCTACGAAGTCCTGTTTGCTTATAGCTACTCCAAGAGTTTTAACACTCAATGGTATATGTTCTTTTAACATGCCAAAGTTCTCATAACTAGAACCTCCTCCTGCAGCATATTGATTACTAGTGGTAGCCTCAGATATAGAAGCTTTTACTATGGCTGGAGTTTGTACAATAGAACCAGCTGGTACATTACCTTGAATACCCGTGGTGATATAGAAGCTTGCTGATGTTACCTTTTGACCTGCAGAAGGTATAGAACCAAAGGTACCATCTCCAAATACTATTACGGCAACTTGGCTAGCATTGACAGTTACCATAAAATGTTTATCTGAAGGTTTAGAATAAGCAAAGGTATCTACTAAAGTCCAAGTAGTTCCATCAATAGATAATTGCATTGTACCATGCTCATAGTATTTACCATCGGGTAATTTACCTATTGTGATTTCGGGTCTACCTTCGGAAGGTATTACTAATCCTGACAACCCAGACTGATTATATTTCTCATGTTGAATCAGGGGTATTTTACAAGTAGTAACATTAGCATACCAAGTTACATCTCTAGCAGAAAGCCAGGAGTTACCGTTAACATCTGTAAAAAGAGTTTCTTTTGGGATAGTTAACCTAGAAGCAATATTACTACCTGTAAGATCACGAGTTAGGATTACATCTACTGAAGCAGCTACTGCTCCTCTTGGGTGATAGTCCACCAATAAGCCATGCTTTACTACACTATCATAACGCCGAGCCGTAGATAAGAAAGATTCCCTACCCACGTTATCAATGTAATAATGAAGTACTTCAGCAATAGCTGCAAACAGAGATAGGATAATTATCAGAATATTACCTTCGGAATAATCCGTGATAAGAGTCTGACCATTCTTATCCTTGATAGTAGTAAGAGATTCAATCAACTTAGCTTTAATCTGTTGAAAGGATCTCTGATAAGGGTTTAGCCATTTATTCGTTATCATATTAGTAAGGTTTTAAAATATTTTCAGACCTATCATAACTAATACCCAATACCTGTTGGCTACCAGTTTGATTAATTACATAATTCATTTCGATGAAAAGCTTGGTACCCTCTAACCTCATATTCAGACTTTTAAAAGTAATCCTAGTTTCATAGGTAGAGATGGCTTTCTTTAAGAAATCCTTTACCAAGAAAGCTAAAGCCTGAGTATTAGGTTCTTCTATACATTCCCATAGCCTAGTACCAAAATCTTCTTGCCTGAATCTTTGACCTATATCATACCAAAGGAGAGCAGATAGGTTATTATGAACAAGTTCAATATCTCCATTTACTGGATACCAACCTTTCTCTCCCTTTTCATTCTCAGTAATCCGTATTGGAAACAAAGGGCCAATACCGATAATATTAGTGTATAAGTTATTTGCCATTAATGTACAAATTTAGAATCCTCATAATCTGTTTTATTAAAAGTAGAAAATGGTTTCGTGACTGGAGTAATAACAGGTCCACTAACTGCAGGTCCCGATTGAATACCAGAGTGGGTATGAGAATTATATTGAGCTTTTAATGATTCTATCTCTGAAACTAATTGGTTTAGTTTCTGGGTTAATTCATTGATATTGATTATACCATCATTATTACCTTGGTTCACTATAACCTTTGAGGCATTCACATAGGCTTGAGCTTTAGAATTTATACTTACTGGGCCTTCGGCGTAAATAGTAGCAGACCCATATAGGTACATCTTAAGTGACCCATCTTTATCATTTAACCAGATTCTATTCCCATTAGGTGTAACTATACCCATAGTATCGGGATCATCCAGGATATCAGGTATTTGGTTTTGAGCCCAACCATGATATTCCCATAGAGGTTTACTGGGATCTCCATATTCAAAGGTAATATATACTATATCACCATTCTTAGGAGCCATCATTTTAAAACCAGACCCCGTAGATCCATGTTGACCCTTTGAATAAGCCCAGAGTACTATTCCTCCCATTACTTCAGGTATAGCCACTTTTATACGATTCATATGATCGGGGTCTGTGTTATTAACTACCATGGCCCTGTACACTGAATAGTATCTTCCCAAGGATTCTAATCCTTGTTCAGTTATTGTTTTTGCTGATTCATAAGCCATATCATTCGGTTTTAGAAAAGTCTTGGTTCATCTGTTTAATAATGTAATCTATATTGAAATTATACTTTCGATATACATCTTTGGTAGCTTCTACCTTTTTACGTTTAACATTAGTAATGGTAACTACGTCTTCTCCATCTTTACCTGTAGATTGGTATACAGTTCTTTCTACTTCTATAATGCCATCATTACCTTTGGTAGGAGTATTAGCATTCTGTTCCCTATAGATAACCATATCTTGAACAAACTTTCTTTGTTCTTCGGTATTACCCTCCAAGGCTTTGAAGGCTTCATATTCTGCCTTAGTAGCATTTATGGTAAAATCAGAAGAATGAGCATCTCCAGCTTTATTTTTACCTACATCAGTAGTTCCTTGACTTCTGGCATTATTAGATACCACATCTTGGGTATTAATATTACCAGCAGCAACTTGAAAGCCAGCTGTTCCATTATTCCTAACTAATTCTAAATCAGTAATATATCCTGTACCAGCATCCATTCTATGAGTACATTTCTTTATATACCAATATCCTGACCACCTTTTACCAACGTTCAAAAGCTGAAGTACCATTGAGGTTTTTAATGAGGGTCTTCCTACTACTTGCATTTGGCAGACTAGCTTTTTCTCAGTTATCTTTAAACCTCCATTAGCATTTATCCTCATTGCTCTTTCTCTATTACCTACTCCTCCAGTTCTATCATATAAGTTAGTAAGGGTTTTCCAAGCGGGTACTTTCAAAAGCTGTTTTACCTTTTTGAATACCTTTACTCGGCTTCGATAGTACCCATGATTATCTCCAGGACCTCTACCAGCTTGGACTGGATTATAAGTTTGAGGATAATAGGATTCTTCATGAAGAGTTAAAGGATAGACAATGATATTTGGATCTTCTTGCATTTTAGCTAGCCCCTCCTGAGTTTTCCTTTTCTCTGCATTCAGTTCAGTCATACTATTCACACGACTAGAAGACTTTAATTCTCCAGAAGAATATGAACGAGGATCTTCCCAAACTTCAGTCCATACCTCAGTGTATTTATTTTTGAATACAAAATTTAAACCCTGGTATACTTGTTTCATTGCAGAAGTAAGGTCCATTCCTCCCGCTACTAGTGCATCAATAGAAGATTTTATATTAGTTAGTTCTCCTTTAGTATAAGCTTCCTCTAGCATTTGAGAAGTAGCATCCCTTAATTCTGTATCGGACATAGACTCTAATCCACCACCTGCATCTAAATAACCAGTACCCTTAGCATCATATTCTTTCTTAGCAGATTCAGTCTTTAGTCTTTGAGCTTGTTTTTTAGAAGCCAATTCTTCATCTAAGGATTTCAATCTATCTTCTTTCCATTTCTCTACCTTACTATCAACATGAGGTTTTAAAACTTCGGGAGATCTATGAAATAATTCTGGGCTTTGCACATCTACTGTAGATAGGGCATCTAACTGTAGTGGGTCATGTAGAATCTCATTCTGTTGGTCATCGATGTAACTTACCTGGATTTGCATTTGCTTATCTTCTGGTTTTATAGTATTACCCACCTGCATCATCTTCTGCTTAGTAGATCTTTGAGTAGTAAAAGATACTCTTAATACCTCTCCGTTTTCAGCTTGGAATATATAGGTATGATGAGGAGGTTGTTGAAACTTACGATTATGTATGTAAATTACTCCATCTCTACTATCTACATACCAAGGACCATTACCATAGGCAGCCATCTTAGCTTCTAGTTGAACTAGAACATTATTACCTATTGTACCTAAGTTAGAATTAAGTACTTCAGCTAAATCGTCTGGCATACCTACTTGACCTATGCCACTAAACTGATTGGCATATAGAATGGTACCCTGTACTTCAGGAGTAACTTCTGTGGGTACCTGTATAGCTTGATAAGCTTGATTACTTATTATATTTGCCATTACTCAAACCTTTCTATTATTACTCCAACATTTAATCCGCATCCTGAATCCAAGAATTTAACCATACTATCATCAGTATCCTCAGTGGGTTTATGAGGTGGCATAAACCTAAGATGATTCGTGCCATCAATACATTTGATAGTTATATGGGTACCTGTAGAATCAAATATACAATCGAAATCCCTTACTTTGATATTTATAGCGGGGCTTGATACAAATGTACCATCACTAAAAATATATCCCCACTGTAAAAAGATATCTCTATTTTCCTGTAAAGCTTCTACATCTACAGTATCTGGATTACCAGTATCAATAGTTATTGTAGCTAAGTTTTCTTTTTCTTCGTCATACACATATGACCAGCTACTTATATACGCTCCTAAAGGTATACCAGTAAGAGGGTTCATAACTGGTATACCTTGATTATCAAAAATGGCTAGGTAAGGAGTACCTGTGCCTTTATATAATATGGGATTATTTGCTTTAACTTCCATAAGCCGGTATCATTAATACCATTCCACCTTTTAATTCAGTGAACGGATTTATTATGTTATTATACTCAGCAATAATATACCATTTACCAGAATCTCCATAATACCTATAAGCGATATTCTGTAGAGTTTCACCCTCTTTCAGGGTATGCTGAAAGTCATTGGGAGAAGATGGTATAAGTAATGGGTAGGATTCTAAAGAATAATCTCCATCTCCATAATTCAGAGTAAATCCATTATCGTATGGACTTGCTCCAACTAAATAAGAAGTTATATCCATGGTTACTTGATTTTATCGGTTGTAAAAATACCCACAGTCTTTTCTGCAGCTTTACTTTTAACAATATCCTCATAAGATAAACTATATGAGCTTACTCGTTTGAATATTAATTCTTGAGTAGCAGTAGCAGGATACAGATTTAGGTCTTCTCTTATATCTACTGAGCCTTTCATACGTTGTCTAGAAGCATTTCTAAAATTAGAAAGAGAATATGTAGCAGAAGTAAGTATATAATAATGACCTTCAAAAGTATCAGAATTTCCCCACTGAATCTGTAAGATTGGGGGAGCTGCTTGATAAGCATTAGATTTACTCCAGGATTCTAATAGCCTACATTTAGTTAATACTTCAGCAGGATTATCCGGATCATCACAGTACCAAGATACATTGAATTGTACAATATCTTCTGAACCAGTATAATGATACATAGGAGTATTTCTACCCATAGACTTAATGGTAGCCCAAGTTGTTTCTCCTCTAAAATCAAAGCTCAGAGGTCTATTCTGTAAAACAATATATTGGTATGGGCTAACATTGGTATTATATATGATTACCTGGTTCAGTTTTCTTACATCTTGGCTTACTCCATAAAGTTTATTGTTTTCTACTACAGTCCTACCTTGAGCAGGATCATCTCTGTCAATCTTAAGATTTCCATGCTGAAGTTGTAATCTCCTAATACTTTGAAGAGAACTGTTGAGTAATGGATTCTTGGAAGATCTTTCCCTTTCTCCCAAAGCCCCATTAGGATTAAACAGTTTACCTCTGGGAGCAGTATCCTTAGGTAAACCTGAAGTTAATCGGTTAAGGTGTATCTTAGCTCTCCAGAGTTTATTTATGGGACCTGTAAGTACTCCAGCAGTATCTTGGGTAAGATTATTATATTTCTTAACAACCTTACCTGCTAGTTTTCCTAATATTCTTGCCATAATTTAAGGTATTAATCCAATTTGAGTAGCATAATTAACTCCTAAAGTTTCACCTGGAGCTACAGAACCAACTGGTGCTCCATCAATAGTAATGTTAACAGTACCATTAGGTTTATCATTCAGTAAAGCTGCCCTGATAGCTCTTGCCATTTTCTCGGTTAAATATTCATCACTAGTTAGAGTTTCCTTTGATAGATTAGAATCAGTGTTCTTGTTTAAGGAATCTATTAACCTGGGTAAATAATCTGCTACAAGAGGTAATGCTATACCAATGGCCATTCCCCAAGGGCCTCCCAAGAATCCAGCCAATCTACCGAATAAACCTTTCATACCTAGCCTAGCTACTGCTAGACCAGCAGTAGGAGTTGGTGGTTTAGTAGTACCTCCTCCAAGACCTCCTAATGTTGGCCCAGGTATTCCAAACTTCCTAATACGTTTACCATCTGGCCCATACCAACCTCCTCTAGGTCCAGCAGTCCAACCGAATGCCATTGCCTTTTGAAGGTAATACTGTTCCCTCATAATCTGAGTGATATGTATTAATCGGGTCTCCAATACTGCAGCTGCAGTTGCAGACTTACTAACTCCACTTGCTGTAGCCTGAGATTGAGTATTAGTTTGTTGCATATAAGTAGAAAGCATCCTACCAGTAGCAGCTAGATACCTATAGCCATTTACTACTAAAGCTGTAATTGAACCCCAAGCTAATGCTTTAACTACTATCTGACCTCCTATAGTACCAGCTATTCCTTGTACCCATTGAGATATCTTAGTGAATACAGTTAATATGGGATTAAATACATCGGCTAAAGTTGAACCTATATTTACTACTAAGTTTTCAAAGTTAGATTTGAAAGCTTCAATGATACCCTGTGGAGTCTTTAATCTTTCCTCAGTAACCTGTTCTACTATGCCCGAGTTCTTATCATATTGTTCTAAGATCTTAGTCATCTTATCAGAACCAGCCATCATATTTCGAATCTGATTAGAGATATCACGAGTACCTCGAACTCCGAAGATATTATAGAAAGCTTTAGTTCTTTCCAGAAGGGGTTTATTCATAAGAGCTTCTCCAAACTTACGATATACCTTATCTAATCGAATAAGATTACCTTCAGCATCAAAGAAATCTTGTGAACTTAAACCTAAGCTAGTTAATGCACTAAACCCTTTCTTTTTCTGGTTGGCTAAAGAAAGTTGCAAATAACGAATCATATTTGCTAATGCAGTACCGGCTGATGAACCCTGAATACCCATATCTCCCAATACACCGATAGCTGCAGCAGTCTGTCTTAAATCGTATCCTGCATTAGCCATGTCAGCTCCAGCATAGGTAATGGCTTGAGCCAAATCGGTAAGAGACATATTAGCATTAGTTACAGCAGTATACAAATCATCAGTAACCTTAGTAGCTTGTTGAGAAGGTATAACATACATTGACATGATATTAGTCATCAAGTCAGCTACACCTCCTTTACCTCCAAATGGTTGACCAAGGATAGATGCTAACTTAGCAGCAGGCCCAGTCATATCCTTTATCTGTTCTACTGTATTACCTGCCATTGCTAAATATCTTTGACCGGAAGCAATATCGGCAGCAGTCAAGGGAGTAACGGCATTGACTGCTTGAGCTAGTTGCATCATTTCGGTTTGTTGCTCAGCTGTAGCTCCTGCAATCTTTGAGGCCATGAATATAGTATCTTGTACCTTGGCCGAATACTGATAAGCTTCTGCCATGCCTCCAAGGAATTTCATACTGTTTTGTACAGCATTACCTGCACTCATCTGAATAGCCCTGTTCCAGTCATTCATATCATTCATCATATTGTTGAATGATTGTGAAATTTTACCGGTTTCAGAGCTAAACTTATCTCGGAGTACCATTGATACCCCGACTTCTACTAAACTTTTTGTATCTCCTATCATGTTGACATTTTCTTCTTCATTTGTTTATAATAATTCTCAGCTATGAGTAGGAATTTCTTTCTTTTACGAACGGGTAGACACAAAAAGGTGAGATAGTCTAAGACTATCTCAGCCCGAGTAATGTATATGTAATCTTCCTCTAAATTATATCTCCCGTCAAGTAGAAAAAATCAGGAGCAGCCATAATTGGGTAATCCATCATGTTCCCAGTTTCTGGGTTTTCGATTTGAGTATATCCATGGAAGATTGGGTCTACTGTATTTACCAAACGATGAATTTCTGCCATATCCCTTGATGAGAATAGAGAGAAGTTTTCTACTTTCTCAAATTTATCATCCACCTTTAACTTAAGGTTACGAAGAAGAAGAGTAGAGTGTCGAGTAAGTTTACTTGGTGAAAGCTGAACCATCTGAGACTCTTTTTCTCCATCCATCAATTCGAATTGGATTACCTTACCTGAGTTCAATTCCTCTGTATATTGCATAAGAGTAAATCCATCTTCTCCTTTTCTTCCCGGGTAGTAAGGAATGGCATTGGGTTTTTCTTCCATTTCTTGTTCTGTAGGAAGTACTGCATAATCGAAAAGAAATTCTCTCAAGTCCTGAGAGTAAGTTACAGAATCTTTGTTATCCCATTTATAAGTAAATTCTACTTCCTCTCCCAAAGAGAAGATTCGAGAATTAAATAGGATACAGTATCTATCCAGCAAGGGTAACTTAAGAGCATCCTCTATGGTTAATCTACCTGACTTAGTAGCATTCGTTTTAACTACTATTGCTGAAATATACTTGGTAAGATTCATAAGATTCTTTGAATCTACCGGGTTGGTGATAATTTCTTCATCTTCACCATTCTGCTCTCTGATTTCAAAAAGTCTACCAGAAGGAGCAGTGAATACTAAGGTTCTTAGTGTCATATCCATTTTATCTAATTTTTAAAAGTTCATAATTTCATAGTAGCGGTAAGTATCAACAAGAAAGGGGTGAAACTCCTTATCTAGGAATCCCACCCCTCCACCTAAAACTCTAGTAAGAAAATGACTAAGAGAGTTAATACTTATCGCAAGTACCGACAGAAAATTCTATATTTTCTATTGTGTTTTCTGAAGCCATACGATCTAAGTCAAGGCCAGTTACTTTACAAGGCCAAACTTCTTCAAGCAGCCAAGTATTTAGGACAGATACTCCATCTTCTGCAAGTTCATTTACAATGGCAGTTTCCCAATATTCACTAGGAACTAACCCACCTCCAGCTATCATATCTTGGCAAGAATATAACCAATCTTGAAGCCAGGTATCTGAACCAGCAGTAGTTAAAAGTTTCTCTACTACCAGATTACCTACGGTAACTCTACCGGCAGTTTTTACATCTCTGTTTACATCACCATGAGCAACCTGGTCAATCTCAATATCTGGAAGTTGGCAAGTCTGGAATAGATATGTATTGATAGGATGTTTTGGGAAAGAGATGCTCCATAGGAATTTCTTTCTAGGATTCTTTACTTTTGCTCCCATGTTTTATGATTTTAATGTTATTCGTTTTCTGAAATATTAACTGATTTAGAAGCTGCATCGATTACAATGTTAATTGTAATTTCTTGCATAGGAACAATATCCTTATACTTCAGGATTACTTTATATTTACCCTGACGGACATCAGCTTCATTATTTACGGAGAGTTCTGAATAAGAGCCAGCATCTTGGTCACCCATCCATATATACTCTGACATAGCATTTTCATCTACCAGATTATCTAGGATTGGTTTTACCTCAAGATAGATATTCTTCCAAGTACCCCAGATATTGGGCTCTTCCAAATACTTATTCAATATAGGACGAAGAGTCTTCTTCAAGTACAAATTCAACCTTACAATTGAAAGGAATCTTTCTGAATCTTGTTTTACTTGAGAAGAGAAGCAATGCCATAACATGGTTTGTTTACCAGAAGACGGAGTATCTTTGATTACAATCATGTTGGCATACATCTGAGCCAATTCGTTTAGTTCATTATAACGAGAATCACTACCATAGTTAGGACTTACTGGGCCCTGACCATCATAGATTACTCCACGGTTCATACCGGCAAATGACTTCCAAGGTCCATAGTTAGAAGCAGAAGTATCACCCAAACCGAAGATGGTACCCAATACATCTGAATTAGTAAGTAACCCGAATTCATTGTAGTACTTGATACCACCTGCAAAATAGGCCGCATACTTAGAATTACCGATACTACCCAAACAATTATTAATCCAAGTAATAATGCTCTGCTTATTTCTAGGCTGAGTTCCCTCAGAATAATGGGTAGTATATTTAGGTACTTCGATGTAATAGGTATATTCTTGCAATTCAGCACACATATCTTTAGCAGCCTTATGTACTTTTAAAACATCTTGATCTGTTTTCAGATGTTGATGAATATGAGAACAAGCTAACTGATAAACATCTGTATAATCCTTTACCAAATCCAAAGAAGCAATCCATTCATCTGCAGTTGGGTCAGCACCAGCAGTACCCAGTGTACCATTGAACATAGTCTCAGTAGTGGTTGCTTCTTTACCTCCAACTTGGATAGTTAGGGGATTTTCGGTTTGATCAATTGAAGTCTGAAGCCAAGCTACCAGGTTTTCGAAAGACTTAATCTTATCGGTAGTGGTTACCATCTTAGGTTCCAGGTATGCAGAATTACTAGCAAAGTTGCTTAAAGCCAGGTAATCTACAGAAGTTTTATTCTGAGCATCCTTAGTTTTATAAGTAATTACCGGACCTGATTCCAGGATGGAACCATTGGCATCATATATGTTATAGAAAATGGTATTCACTGATTTAGAGAAACCAACTTTGAAGGATTCTCCAGAACCAATGGGATCACCATAACCTTTAGTTACCAAACCAAAGCTTACATTAATACCTCCAGAAGTAAATTTCATTACTTCAGAAGCTTGAACTTCTCCAGGTATAGCAGAAGCTAATTCAATCTCATCTTCTTCTAATACTCTAGAGTCTTCTGCTTTAGTAATGGTACCCTTTTTAGCACCTGCTCCCAATACACGAATAATTCTTAGCTTAGAACCTCCTACTAAAGCTTTCTCTATGTTAGATACAGAACCATCAGGTACAATCTCTTTACCAAATATTCTTTGGAATTGAGAGAAAGAAGTGATTAATTCTGAAGGATCATCATAGGGACCTTTTTCAGTTCTAGCCAAGAAACATGATACTCCTAAAAGAGGAGTAGTCTGTTGAACATTGTTGTTCTCGAATTTAAAAACAACGCTTGGTGATTTTGACATATCCTTGTGTTTTATAGGTTATACATTAATTTAATTAATACCAGTAAGTATCGTTACCTTACTGGTATTATTAGAAAATTAATCTTCTTTATTCTTAAATAAACCTCCGATAGCCTTAATCACATCATAGAAACCACATCCTGATAAACCAGCAGCTAATCCATAAATTAATACCTGGTAGAAAGGATAGTTTTCCAATAATGGTGTAAGTTGTAATCCCCAAGCTATAAGACATACAAGAATACCTACTAAGGCAGATATACCAATCTTAGCAAGTTTGTTGTCTTTGATAGCTGGGATTACCTTTAGTATCTGAGTAACCAAAGATGATACCAAAGTTACTATACCCGTAAAGGTACCCAAATCAATTACGAACTCTGAACCAGCTGAAGGTTCAACTTCTGCAGCAAACAATGACACTGGCAAAATAAAAGCCATGAGTGCCATCAGCATAAACACTAACTTTTTCATTTTAGTAAATTTTTGAGTTAAACATGTATATTGAGATTGAGCATCTCCTCGTCCTTTTGGTATTCTGGTCCTAGTAAAAGACTTATATCTTTTATAGGTATTAGATCCCCCATTTCTACCAGTTTTTCTGGTATAATACCATCCTTACATATATATTGGTATACCTTTTCCAATAATCCATGGGATTCATCTGGGTGATCATAGAAATTACCAATCTCTATAAATAAGTTCCCAGTAGGAGCTATCCTACCTTTATCCCATTCTTCTAAATCATTGAAGTAAGGTCTTATATATCCTCGAGTAGGTAAGGCTTCATGAAGAATGGAGTGTAATAATCTCATATCATTCTGAGTAGTTGCTACCAGATGAATATCAATAGTGATATCTTTGGTTTCGTAAGGGAACTCTGACATCTGATAATTGCCTGCATCTAATTTATCTCCAATGATATATTTCTCTACTCCAATATCTCCAGGATAATAAGCAGTGCTTTCTATAGTTATCCTGGGACATGTTTTAGGACCTCTTACCTGGTTATTACCTATACCAAATAAGTAAATGAACTTATCTATTGCTTCCTTATCTTCTTGGAATCTCTTTTCATTCTCTTGTGATAAAGGTAAATAATCCTCAGGATTAAGTCCCATCTTCTTTTCTAAGAGAACCTTCAATAGGCATATATAGAAGGTTCTCTCTACTATCTCTTGTGAATTTACCATAATTACCTCCTATCTTACTTTCATAACATAAGCCAATACATAATATGGTGGCCTATTCTCATGAGGTTGATTACCACCAGTTGAACCAGTTTGAGCTCCTAAATCGTAGGATGGGAATGACCGATTATTAGCATTGTCTCCCCATTTGTGAGTTTCTATACGAATCTTATCATATGAATGAGTATGGCTTGGCATCTCATTTACAGTTAATTGATGTCTCTTTTCTCCTCCAGTATTACCAATACTACTGTAATCTGAATCATTATAATCTACTCCAACTACGAACCTACCACTTAAATCTGGAACACTTATATAGCCTGCCCTAGTAGAAGAAGTATTATACTTATCTCCAATAGCTTCATATAATTCTGGATATTCAGCTATACTTACCTGACCTCCATTACAGAGTACATAGTTCTCTGGAACTCCGGGACCTGACCATAGTTTGATTATACCTATATCTCCCGAAGTTTCCTTTTTACCCTGTTTACAAGTTACACTTATGGTTTTACCAGATTCATCCTGTGTGAAAATTACTTGGCATACTCGTTCATTATACATATTATCATTTAAGCTCATGATAAGAGTAGTACCAGAGCCAGATACATCTCCAGAGTTTTCCCGGGTATAGTTTACATTAACTGGATCACCAACTTTCTTTCCATTGATTATCCTTTGTTTGGTAGATATAATAGTAACCTCTTTGCTTTCTCCCGTAGGATCAAAATATAATTCAGTAGGTGAAACCCTGAAGTCATATTCCCATTCATCTTCTCCTTTTTTATGAATAAGCTTTATTTCTTTAGTAGAACCATCCACAGCTTCTACAGTTAATACCTGAATAATATCTTTATCTGTAGTATTCTTTTCTTCCGGTGTTACTGTTATAACAGTCCTACCTGAACCTTGATTTTTACTTATTGTAAATCCCATTATCTATATTTCCTTATTTCTTTACGAAGTTCTCTTACTATAGTTTCCTTCAAAACCTTCTTACCACCTATTTGTTCGAAAGCTGGTGCCCATAAGGGTCTTGGAGGTAAATTACCACCTCTAGAACCATATTCCAACATGATAGCTACTTGGTTCAAGGTTCTTTTACTAGTCCTATCACCCTTTCGGGTTTTCTTAAGATTAGTAGGTATACCTACGTAAGTTCGATTCTTCTGTTTTACTATTTGTACTGATCTCAAATACTGACCCGTATACTTCAAAAGGGTATGCTCTCCATATCGTTTAATAGTATTAGCCGAGTGAGGATCCCAATTGGTTCCTCTTGGGGGAGTACCTGTTCTTAGGCATTTTTTCACAAGTCTGAGAAGTTGATTGCCGAATTTCTCAGTAGATCTATCATAAGCATTCCTCATGATAGAAGGAGTTTCTGCAATTAACCTCTCAGCTCTAGCCTGTTTTTTTGGGTCAGTATATATCTGTAAGTCTCCCAAGGGAGTACTTATAGTTATGTTTACTGACTTACTTGCCATCTGGATTTTCCTTCGGTTTATTCAAGCCAAGTGAATCCATCATAAGGTTTATGGCTTGCTGTTGTGATTGTAATACTGATACTACATCTTTCCTGAATGAAGCGAATTCTTCATTGAATTGACTACCATTAGTGTGCTCCTTGTTTTCAAACATAGCAAGGATATTATCGCATTCCTTTATTATGTTCTCGTATTTACCCACGTTATTAATAATGCCGAGAGCCTGTGACCTTTGCAATGATACTTCGTTTACAATATTACTTCCGATTAGAGTGTAATACACATTGTTATAAATGCCTTCATTTCCATCTGAAGGTAAGTATACTGTTACTGTACCCACAGAATCTTGCAGAACAATTTCTATGAGATTAGAAAAGCCATCACCATTTTCATTAGCTCTTGGTTTACTTTCTCCAACCTTTACTACTTTAGCTCGGTCAAAGATTGGGTACATTGATCTTCTGTCTCTTTCTAGAGTAAAGACTGAATCTCCTCTTTGTAATGATTTAAATTTCATTTCTTCCATACTGCATTATTTTTATTGATTAGACTTAATCCCATTTGAACCATACTGGGATTCTGTTTCATAAATTCTACTAGGTTCAAGAAATTATAGTATCCATAGATATCTATCAGTCTTTGTGCTTCATCAGCTACTCTCTTTGCTACCTCTAAATTAGGAGCCGGTAGTTGCATTTGGAGAGTAAAGGTTTGTAGTTTATTATCCTCTTCCATGTTTCTTACTAGATTAAAACGAAAAAAGGGAAATACCCGCTACAGGTACCTCCCTTTTCCCTAATCAACTTTAATAGAAATTATGCAGTTTTATTACCTAAAGCCTGTACTACCGAGTTAATAATGTTCTAATCTCTTTGAGCATCAACTACTCGATTCAGTCTAGCAATTTCTTGGTCTTTTGCAGTGTTCTCAATCAGACACTTAATCTCTTGCTGGCCTTTCATTACCTCGCAATGATTACGATCCGCAACCACTACAGTACCTTCACCAGATTTAACTTCCATAATGATTTAGTTTTAAAGTTAATAATTAAATTTATCTATCAATAAATGTACTAGTGTTGTGTTTAGGATTAAATTGTCTAGGTGGGCCAAGAAACATCCCAATGATGGGTATTATTCCCCTCTTCAATCCTAAAGTTACCAATTGATAACCATAAACCCCTTACAGAATTATAGGCCCATACATAAACATTATCTCCAATCCCTCTATCATTAGTAATACTTTGAGTAGAATTCACAGTTATTTTACCTTTTACTGAGTCTACTATAATACCCTCACGTATTAAGCTCATATCATACATAAAGTCAGAAGTATGAGGCATATCAGCCATATCAAATAATCCCCACGTATCTTGATCATTACCATTTGAAATATTTAAACTTAATTCCAATCTGAACTTATTATCTTTAGCTTCTTGAACTATTGTTAGAGTACAAGTTTTACCAGATTCCCCCTGAGTAAAGGTAATAACTCCAGTTCTAGATGAACTACTGTTATTAGTGGTTACCTTATATGTAGCCCCAGCACCTGAACCAGATATAGTAATCCAATCCACATTAGAAGATAAAGCCCAATTAAGGAATTGATTACCATTCTTCCTAGAATATACTCTTACAGGTCTATTATATGATGAATCTGAATCTGGCCAACCAGAATAAGTAAGAGAAGTACTCAAAGAATCCCCCGAGTTTTCCCTAATACCAAACTCATAAGTTGAAGCACTCTGTTGTACAGTTTGTACTAACTCTCTATCTAAGCCATTAGGTTGATTAGCTCTGATTGTAAGAGTTCTGCTTGCAGGCTTTGAATGCTCAGGTATGGTAATAGTTACTTTAAAGTAATAACCACTCACATTAGTAATAGTTTCGGTTACTCCGGATGGCAAAATAAGAGTAGGTTTAATAGCTTCGATAGAACTTAAAGAACCGTTAACATATCTAGACCTATAGCTTTTTATATAAAAAGGAATATTACCTCCTTTACCTTCAACAGTACCAATGGATAAAGTACTAGTTTTATAACCACTAGTCTGTTGAGTACTATGTTCAAATACTATACCGCTACTAGGATAAGTTACCTCAGCCGAATTCTGTGTAATGGTTAAATATACAGGAGTTGCCGTATCGTAAGTAAACTTAATCTTAAAAGTTCTAGGTGATGAGTTAGGGTTTGGTGCTACACTAATACTACATCCACTAGAAGTTTTACCAGAGATGGTAATATCAGATGAAGTTCCCTCAACTACTTCAGCCGAAGTATAAGTAGAACTAACATTTTCTACATAAGTTCCGTTTATATATTTATCATAATTGGCATTTACTATCACATCAAAGGTTTGACCACTTCCCGATACGGTCTTAGAAGTAGGACTTATAGATAGATGGTCTACATAAGATACTTGGCCTCCTTCTTGAGAAATTGAGATAGTCTGGTCTGTAGCAGTTGGGAAATCGAAAGTAACCGTAAAATTTCTAGCAGAACCACTATTACTTGGGATAGAAATACTATTACCACTAATAGAAGCCGGACTAGAAACTCTTACGGTAGCAGTTTCTGATTCTGTATAACTACTACCTTGACCATTCCAAGTATAAGTTCTACTTGCACTCTTAGCAGTTACATTAGATTGACCTCCACTGTAACTGAAAGAAGTTTTATCTACTCTACAGTTATAACTCCATGAAGAATAAACTTTTCTACCTGCTGCCTGGGTAAATGTTGCCTGTATGGTTTTACCCGAATACTTCTGAGTCCAAGTTACAGTGATTGATTTACTATTAGCAGATGTATTGTTGGGTACTATTCTACCTTTATTACCGTCGTAATCTGTAGTATACCAAGAACCTTCCGAAGTTTTAGTGACATCATCCGCCAAACTTTGAGAGATAGTAGTATTAACACCGTTTACTTGCTTAACTCGATTAGAAGCATATGAACCAAAGGGGTATGTACCTCCAGTAGCTGGAGCATTAAAAGAAGGATTACCATTCGGATCCCACTGGAATGTATAAATCCATTGCTCGGCATTGATATCCTCTAACTTGACACATTCATTGTTACCATAGCTAGCAGCATTACTAATTACAATAACCTTGTCAACATTGGAGTCCTTACCATTATTGAGTGCTAACAACTCAGCCTTGGTAGGGCACTCATTAGAGGTCTTACCAAGGCCGGTCTTATTCAGAATAGCACTCCAAGTTGCTATTTCTGCCATATTACTTATTGTTTAATTGTTTCTTAAAGTCTTCGAATTCTTTTCTCAATAACTTAACTCCCTCAAGAGCCATGACACTGAGCATTTCATACTCTACCACTTTTACTTTTACATATTCCTGACCATCTTCTCCGACGAAAGTTTCGAATCTAGATTGGTTAGGTACTTGAGAAGCAGGTATAGTATTCTCTGATACCAACAGAGGTTCAATTTCCTCTAAGCTCTGAGCAATAGTTCCCACTTGGTATTTACCATTCATCTTGAAGTGAACTGTAGGTATATTGCAGATTTGGTCCAGAGTATGGTTCAAATTCTCTACTTGAGATTTTAATCTACCATCTGATTCCTTCCAGAAACCAGAAGCTGCAGTAGTTTTAGCAAATACTACTTGGTCTGTAGTAGCCAATCCTAATTGAGCTCTGGTTACATTATGAGGATTATCTCTTCTGTTTGCATGGGTATTTAAGTCGGTCTGAGCTTTTGTACCTGCGGCCTTAGCATCTGCAATGGCAGCAGCCTGAGCAGTAGATACTGGCATATCTGCTGGAGCTAAGTTCTGTACATTACCTAAACCTATCTGAGCTTTGGTTACATTGTGAGGATTACTCTTATTGCCAATATGAGCATCTAAGCTTTCCTTGATTATTTTGTCAGAATCCTGGATTAATTTCTCTAATGCAGTTTTAGCAGCATCAGTATAAGCCTTAGCTTCATTCAGAGCATTGGTAATATCCCCATTTAGACCAGAGTTAAGTTTATTGAACATCTCCCGAGTCAATACTCCAGCTCGATTAGCATTAGCAGCTAAAATTTCTAATGTCTGTGTAGTAGCTTCACCATATACTCCATCAGCTTTAGTAGATTTACTAATCTGTACCCAAATTTTATCCGTATTCTGAACTACTCCTTTACCAGAAATTATAATAGTACCCGGGATAGAATCAAACAGTTTCTTATCTGCTGCAGTTTGTACACCTGCTAAGTCTTTGGTAGCAGCTGGGATAGGTTGATTATAAGTATTTACACTTGCAGTATTATCAAAATCTGAACAATCGAAATTTAATCTAACTTCAGTAGCATTTCTAGTCCAAGCTCCGTCATCCTTAATATGAGAATAAAACCTTAGATTATCTCTCAGAGATTTTCTCCAATCAGCTAAAGCTTTACCCTTACCTCCATCATAAGCAGTACCAGTAACTTCTCCAAGTATCAGTGAAGAAGTATTACTATCTACAAACTGAGTACCTGACCAACGGAATTGATAAGAGGGTTCATCCTGGGTAATATTCAAATATATCTTACCTGATTCTCCAGTAATAGGATTAGCATGATCTGAGTCAGAATATAATTTAATATTGCTCAGCTTTCCAGTTTCACTGACATCATAAGTAGCATAAACTTCGATAACATCATCAACATAAGAAGGCAATTGACTAGAAGGTACTAAGCCATTACCATCCAAAGATGCAAATCCATTAGCCTTACCCTTAGTTGCTACAAAATCATCATGTTTCTTTTCTAAGTTATTGATGTTGGTTTGTAACTTATTTTCAAGTGCGGTATCTGCAGCAGCTCTGGCTTCTTCTTCTTCCTGAATCTTTTGCATCTGAACCTGGTCGTATTCAGCACGAGCATCTGCCTCTTCTTTGATAGCCTGAGTAAATTTGGTGTCCAATGCCTGGTCAGCTGCTTTTCTATCTTGGATTTCCTTAGCAAGAGAAGCTTCGGAAGAATTCTTCAAGGCTTCAATTGCATCTTTTCTATCTTGGATTTCCTTAGCAATCTGCTGGGGTAAAGTTTCATCCAACTTAACCTTATCAGCAGCAGACATAGTACCAGCTTTAGTAATTGAAGCTACTGGTAAATCAAAAGTAGTATTATCATCTTTATATATACCTTCGTTTACAGTTTTTCGGTTTACTGATACTGTAACTTTATTAGCATCTGAAGTTGCTCCTTCTCCAACTACTACAGTCTGAGGAATAGAGTTAAATAACTTCTTATCTGCTGCAGTTTGTACACCGGCTTTCTCAGCAGTAGAAGCAGGGATATCTACAGTGAAATCATTAGATTTCTGTATACCTTCATCGGAGTTATATGTACTTCTACTTATGTTAGTAGTAACCACACCAGCCTTAGGTGTATAACTAGCTCCCGTGATATAATCATTAGGCATAGAATTCCATCTCTTCTTATCGGCTGCTGACTGAAGACCTGCTTTAGCATCTGTAGCAGAAGGTATAGCAAACTTACGAGGCATAGGTTCTCCATAGAGATTGCCCTCTTCTTTTACAGAACTCTTAAAGTTTACTTCTGCTGAAGTACCGTTGATAACCAAGTTCGGATCAATTTCCGTAACCATAGTTAAGGGTAAAGCATTTGAAGTTGCTTCTTCTTTCTGAAGACGTTCATCTAAGCCGTTAGTGATACCATTAAATTTATTCTCAAGTGCGGTATCAGCTGCTTTTCTATCCTCGATTTCTTTATCTATACGTTTACCCAGAGCATTATCAGCAGCAATTCTTGCAGCTTCTTCAGCATCAATATTATCCTGGAGAACTTTATCGGCAGCAATACGCTCATTACGTTCTGTAGTAAGGTCCTGAGTATTCTTGTCTACTTTAGCTTCAATACGAATATCCTCAGCCTTTCTAGCCTCAATTTCCGTATTCAATAGTTCCTTGATTTCAAGATAACCAGTATTCTGATTACTTTGTAATCCCTGAATTAATTCTAGGTTACGTTGGATATTAGCAGTATTCTTAGCAATTAATTCATCCTGAGCCTGAGCCTTTGTTAATAATTCAGAACGAGTTTCTGTTACGAAAGTTCTCAGTTCACTTACTGTAGCATTAAGAGTAGTACTTAATTCAGTAAACTTCTGAGTAACTTGTTCATCAGCTGCAGTTCTATCGGAGATTTCCTTATCTATAATACCCTTAAGTTCAGTCAGCTTATTAGTAATTGTAGTTGCAAAGTTAGGATCATCTCCCAATGCTTTTGCAATCTCTTCTAGTGTATCTAATACTCCAGGAGCAGAACCAATAACCTTTTGGATTGCAGCTTCTACTTGTTCGGCATTCTGATAGTTAGAATCGTTTTCCAACTGAGATACCTTAGTAATGTAGTTAGCAAATTCCTGGATATTATCTAACTTAGCTTTTAATAAGTCGGTAAAGTCATTTGAAGAAAGCTCTTTGCCATCTACTTTATCAACCTTTCGGTTATTCAAGTTTTCAACAGCCTGAACTCTATCTGATACTTCCTGAGTAATCTTATTCTCTAACAGAGTGTCTGCCTGAGTACGATTAAGGATTTCGGTATCAATATTATTCTGAAGCTTGGTATCTTCTTGTAGTCTACTTTGAGCCTCATCATTGATATCTTTAGATATAGCTACCAAATCATCTTTGTGATTTTCCATAGCTGTAGTCAGAGAATCCTTAAGAGCTTGTTCAGCAGCCTTAGCTCTTCCTACTTCGGTTTGAATAGCAGTAGTGTTATTAGTTACTTTCTCCCTGAGCTCATCTAAAGAACCGGTTACTCCACTATTGAGGCTATCTATTCTGGTGCTTAAAGCATCATCACCTGCCTTACGATCTTTAATCTCCTGGTCGATTCGAGCATTGATTTTCTCATCTTCATTTGCCCGGGCAGTAGATTCAGTATTTATCAAGCCAGTGAACTTATTATCTAATAAAGTATCTGCTGAAGTTCTATCAGAGATCTCCTTATCGATATTCTGCTGTAAAACAGTATCACCAGCTTCTCTCTTTGAAACCTCAGTGTTCAAGTCGATATTTACCTTATCTACCTGAGACTTAAGATTAGTATCAGCATTGGCTCTTGCTTCAGCTTCTGCATTAACCATGCCTTTTAATTCAGCATAATCTTCAGCTTCCTTAGTAATCTGGTCGTTTAATCGGTCAGTATTACGTTGGATATTTGCCTTGTTAGCATTTACTTCTGTTTGCAAAGCATCTATCTTAGCCTGAAGTTCATTTTTAACGGTATTTACCGCATCCTGAATAGATAAAGCCAATTCTTGTATCTTGGTAACATTAGCAGTTACTCGAGTATCTAATGCAGCATCAGCAGCCTTACGATCCGTTTCTTCCTTAGTGATAGCAGCTTGTAATGCAGCATCGGCATCTTTTCTATCTTGGATTTCCTTATTCAGACTAGCTTGAATACCGTCAGTGTTACCAGTAATCTTATCTACTTCGTTATCAACGTATTCTTTCAACTTAGCCTCAAGAGCAGTATCAGCTTCCTTACGGTCAGAAACTTCCTTATCTACATTAGCCTGTACCTGGGCATCAGCTTCTGTACGATTAGTAATTTCTTGATTCAACTGTTCGGTAATAGCAGCCAATTTCTTGGTAATTGTAGTTGCAAAGTTTGGGTCATTACCCAAAGCATCTGCAATCTCCTTCAAAGTATCAAGAACCTCGGGAGCTTCCCCAATAATCTTTTCAATAGCTGCCTGAAGATCTGCTTCAGTTTGATAACCAGCATCATTGATAAGCTGAGATACTTTTGTGATATAATTAGCATGTTCTTCAATGCCATCCAACTTAGCCTTGAGAATATCGGTAAAGTCGTTTTTAGTAAGAGAATAGCCTTCTCTTTTATCTACCTTACGATTATCTAAGTCTTTATCGGCAGCAATACGTTCTTGTTTTTCTTGCTCTAGTTTTTCAAGCAATTCGGTTTTATCTGTACCGGCCTGAGTTTTCAAATCCTCAATCTTATGGTCAAGGATTTCATCTTGAGCAATTCGAGTTTCTTTCTCGTTATCAATATTGTTCTGAAGTACAGTATCTGCATTCTGACGGTTCTGAGCTTCTTGAGTAATGTTCTGCTGTAAACCATTATCGGCATTCTGACGGTCAGAAGTTTCCTTTACAATCCGTTGGTGTAATACTTCATCCTGAGCAGTACGAGCTGCAGCTTCAGCATTAATCTTGGATTCAAGTTCTTGGTCTGCAGTTTTACGATCACTGATTTCGGTGTTCAGTTTAGATTCTAATGCTACATCTGCATTTGCTCTTTCTGAAGCCTCGGTTAGAATCTTATTATTTAAGTCGGCAATATCCCTAGTATGGTCTAACTGTACTTGATGAACAGCCTCGGTCAGTTTCTCATCGGCAGCTCTACGTTCAGCAGCTTCCTTATCTACCAATTCCTTAGCATATTCTTTAGCTTCAGTTAAGTTATTGTCAGTTTTTACTTCCAAATCACCAACCCGGTCTTCTACCTTTTGAATACGAGCATTGATTGCTTCTATCATCCTAGTAATATCTTGTACTACTTTAAGGATAGTTGCATTCAACGTATTAACCGAGTTAACCAAGTTATCATTCACAATCTTAATCTGAGAAGCTAATTCGTTTTCACGGTTCTTAGCTCTAGTTACCTCAGCTTCTAATTGAGTACGTAATTCAGTTAATCGGTTAGTGATATTGGTAGCAAAGTTTGGGTCATTGTTTAATGCTTCAGCCAATTCCTTTAATGTATCCAAAGCATCATCAGCACCATCTACTAAGTCATGTATATATTTCTCAACTTGTTCTTGAGTCTGATATTTCAAATCGTTTTCTAGTTGAGAAACTTTAGTAACGTAGTTAGCATGTTCCTCAATTCCATTCAGTTTTTCTAGCAATTCATCAGAGAAGTTATTTTCTGACAAATCCCAACCTTCTTTCTTATCTACCTTGTTTGCAATTGATAAGAAGAATGCCCAGAACTCTTTAAGAGTTCCAACAAAACCATGAGCCAAAGAGTCATCATAATAACCCTGTAATAGCCGTTGGTCAATCTCTTCGCAAGTGTAGTATTTACTAACGTACATATGTATATATTTTAAGGTGTTACTTTATTCTTTCCCAATAACAGTTCTGAGTTATTACCACGGAAGTATTCTTTTTCTTTACCAGCAAAAGCATTTGGGATATCATCTGGATTATCTGGGTCAACATCTCCTCCATCCTCTATATCCCCAACTACTACGGCATAATCAGGTAATTTCCTAACTCTGAACTTAATAACTTGGCCAAAGCCTATATGAGGTATATCTTTATCCCATACCTCTCCAAAGTAATCTTGGTAATTTGATACGAACTTCATACCAGTCATAGATTGCATGGTAGTAGCCGAATTACCAGTACCAGGCATTTCTATGTGAACTCCAGAAGGTCCATTCAAGATTATAAGATTACTGTCCCACCAATCTCCTTCTACATTGTTAAGCTTGGTGAAACGTAACATTAACATTTTCATATCTTTATGGATTTTGTTCTACGAATTTGATTTTAGTATCTCTATCCCTTTTGAGGATTACCAAGAATACCAAAGCTTCATCTTTAGCCTGAGATACTTGAGTATCTCCAGAAGGCTTATATACTATTCCATTGATAACAAATCTATCCTCGGACCAGTTAAAGTTCCAATAACCTTCCTGATTGAGATATCCGATTTGTTCTATGTAATTCTTTGAAATAAGTATAGAAAGGTTCTCATCATCTAATTCTCCAGAAACAGTAGCCTTATTAATAGGCCAATTCCTAAAAGCATTGTAGTAGCATAAAGCTTCTATGGGAATATTATAATATCTTGGGCTATCATCCTCAGCATGATTTAGATATTGATTAACATGTTTAGCCCAAGTAATTGTTTGTCTTCCAGCATCCCAGTCTAAGAAATCAGTGATAATCTTTTTATACCTATTCCAAGAATGGTTCTTAACCATTCTCCAAGGTTCTTTTGTCATGATTTCTTATCTATTATGGTTAACGAAGGTTTACTTGCTTTATTGAGGGGGGCTGTTGGATTAGGTCCTCCCAAAGGAGTTGGTTTTCGATGATTTACTACTTTTGGTACTACTAACCGTTCGATTTGATCACAGAATGGTAAGTATATCTCTAACCTAGATGCCAGCATACATAGATTCTTTCTTAGTTCATCCATATACCCTCCAGGTTGAATCATCTTTGAATAAGTACTCCATAAGCTAGATATACTTTCGGATATCTTATCATAATACTGTACCTCAGTAGGACCCGTAGTAATTTGTTTTATCCTATCTCCTCTAGCATGTTCTCCAGGTGAATCACCATCTTGGTCTGGTCCATGAGATTCAGTGGAGATAATTTCTCTAAAACTATTTCCTGCAACCAACAGTATATTTTGTATTTGTATATTGAGATAATCCCATACTGCCAATTCCATAATTAATTGGTTTTCTAGTCCCTCATACCATAATTCATCATTATATTTATCTGGTGGTATAACATGGTTTACTAGTGGGAAGATATATAATTGCCATTTAGTTATGTATGCAGTTTTATCTTCTATGGTCATACTCTCATGCAATTCTTTGGGAATATACCTATCTATTAAATTGTAGATGGTATCCTGAAGAGTAGTATGCCCATAATTACATACAACTACGGTTCGAGTACAAGTCAAATCTAATCCATCAGAATTAGTGACATGTAAGGTTACATCATAAAATCCAGACTTCTCATAAGAGTAAGATTGATGTCTTCCACCATTGAAAACCTCTCCCTTATCATCGCCAAAGTCCCAGTCAAAAATGGATTTGGCCGGGACTTTGGTTAATACTCTAAATGAAACTTCCAGACCTGATGTTACATATGTGAAGTCTAGATTCTTTTTCATTTATATTCGGATTTGTTTATTCTTTGTTTTCTTCGAAATCTTCAAGTAAAACTTCAAGGATATCTTTTACGGTATCTTTCGGATCAGCTTCGATTTCATGTTTCTTAGCAATCAGCTTAGCTTCTTCAAGTGAATAAGCTTTGGCAATCTTACTGATTTCCATACCCTTTGCAAACTGAGCAGCTAGCTTCTTGTCAAGCTTTTCGATATCCTCAGCAGTATACTTGGCAGTTTTGTTCTTATCCGGAACTAAAACCAAGTGGCCAGAAACTAAAGCTCTCTGAATACGTTTTGTTCTGTACTGACGGGCAGTAAGTTCTCTCTCTTCGCCTTTTGCAATTGAAATACCTGTTACCTGGTCGTTAAAACTGTAGGCATTAGTTCCAACTGTTACAATATAAGTAGTAGCCATAATCTTTTATTTTTATTTTTAGGTTATAATATAAAACCCCGAACAGAATGGATTGAAACTGTTCGGGGAGAAATTAGACAAAAATACAATGAAGAAATCCCGGATATTATTCTAAGTTAACCAATAGGTATGGGTCAATATTCATGAAGCTCGGGAATCCAGCTTCAGAGAATTTCTTGTTAGCTGCCAACAGAAGAACAGCATCCTGGTACATCTTAGAGAAACCTGTAGTCAGAGAAGCATATACAGCTTCAGTCTGATTAGATACGATTCTTTCTGATTCAAGCATCAACTGTTTAGCAGTAAGCTTAATCAAGGCAGCACTGGTATCTACCATCAACAACTGCTGGTCAGGAGTTCCCGGGTGAATATAGAAGTCAGCCTTGTTGGGAACCGGAGACTTGATATTCAGGGTAGCTTCTGTAGTTCCTGAGTGACGTTCTTTAAATTCAGGCAAGTTCAACATCTCGATAGCCTGGTCTTCACCACCAATCATAGTAGTAAAGTTACGGCCCATACGAGCAGCACGAACCCAGATATGCAACAAGTCTTTATAAGTAATACCGTTGGTTGTTTCATATACACCAATAACCGGAGCAGATTCAGAACCATCAGCTTTGTTACCGTTCATCAAAACATCCATTGCCAAAGTATCCATAGCATAACCCAACTGAATACCAAAGTCACGGAGATAGATTCCCAATACATCGATTGAAACGTAGTTTTTAACTTCGTCAGTAAGTTTAAATCCTTTACCGATTTTGAACAGAGAAACTGATTTCTGTCCGAAGCTTACATCTCCCAAAGGAATTGTTTCTGCTTCATTTACCTTAGCGGGAGCAGCATCCGACATATTTACCATCGGCATAGTTACCTGCAAACCATTGATTGATTGGTCTGAAGCAATGATGTTCGGATAGAAAGGTGCCTGACGCATACCAGTTGTAATAGCAGCACGGATGATTTCCGGTACAATCCAACGGATATTCTGTTGCGGCATAGTGAAGATGTTCTGCATTGTATCAATCTTCGGATTAATGCCCAACTTTTCAAAGAAGGCATCCTGTGATACACCATATTTACCCTGTACCAGTTCTTCCAGAGTAACTTCAATAGGCAATGTGTTGTTGGAACCCTGACGGTATGCTTCCAAACTTCTTACCATTTCTGGAAGTTCCTTTCTAAGGTCTTCCATTTTCAATTGTGCAAATTCTGTATTCATTGTTCTTTTAATGTTCAGTTAATGATTAGCGTACCAATACTTGAATAATATCATTAGCTTCATCAGCCGGTATGATGCTAATGAATTTTGTTTCACCGGCTGAAGTTTCAGCAGTGATGAAACGGTCAATCAACAGGGTATCTGTGGGTTTTACATAACCACATTCCATAGCCTCTTTAGCTACCCAGTTTACAACCATGAAAGCTTCTACAGCTACAGTTACTTCTACGGGGAAATTTCTTTGAGCCTGATAAGCTGGGTTAATGTTGTCAGTTACAGCTATACCCAGATAAACCTGGCTGCCATCTCCACCCGGGATATAAGGTTCGATATTACCCTCGGTATCCAAAGCTACCGGCATACCCTGATGAATAACTTTGTTTTCTTTTACACAGAAAGCCTGATGCAACTTGTGAGATTCGCTCTTATAGATCACCGCTCTGGGAGTTTTTTCACCAAACAGAGTCATCGGTTGATCCTGATTTACCAGCTTAGTAGTAGGATGTGTATTCATATTCTTCTTATTTTAGAGATTATTTTAATTTGTTTGAATAGATACCTTTCAGAATCTCTTCAGTACTCTTTTCGGAATTCTGAGCAGTAGCTTTGTTATCAGATTTATCTTCTAGCTCAGCTGCAGAAGAAGCACGGCTTACATCATGAGAACCGCATTTAGCACAGGTCATTGGGAATTTTTCTTCCAATCGAGCTTGGTAATCTTTAGTAAGAGAGATCAAAGTTACCATGCCGGTAGTTTCGGCATTCAACATTGTAACGATAGTTTCATCAGCTTTGTCACCCATAAGTTTTTTATAGGTTGCAACAGCATTTTCACGGAGAGATGCAATGTGGTTTTTACCTACCTGAGCCATTTCTTTCAGATTTGCAACTTCTGCATTCAGATTAGTAACCTGTTCTGTAAGAGAAGTTTTTTCTGTAGTTAAGTTATCCACAGTAGTCTGAAGAGTGTTACGAGAATTAACCAATTCCTGAATGGCTGCAAATGCAGTTTCCTCGTTCATCTCTGTACCTTCGGCAAGAGTAAGGCAATCTTTACCAAAGATTCTTTCTAAAAATTTTTGTAGTTCATTCATATCTTTATTATTAGGATTTTGATTTCCTTGGTTATCATCATAAGATTGGGAAGTATCGTTATTTTCACTGAACAAAGCTAGATCAGTTTTCGTATCATAGAAGAAATACTGTTTAGACTTATCATCTCTATATTCTTCGTATGAAGCCCAAGTTCTCTTGGCAAAATTGAGATTAATGATTTTACCATCATCCCCAATCTTCTGAGCAAAAGCATCAGCTCCATGAGATACCAAAGAAGTTTCTAAGTATCTTACTACTTCAGTAACGATTCTTCGTACCATAACTCCCTTAGAATCATAGGTACCCAATTTCTGGTAGAATTCATTATCTTCCATATTTGGGTGAGATCTATCCCACTTAAACTGTACTGTTACTGAATTAGAATGGATAGAGGGGGGATCCATAAGAATGCCTCTAGCAATTCTCGGATTTGCTTTACCATCAATCTTTAATATACCATTGATACCTGCAGGAATAACAAAAGAACCATCCTTGTATTCATCTTGCCAGATAACTTGTGATACAGCTCCAATAGCATTACCAATATTAGTCTCATGGTCACAGTTTACTGTTTGTCCTAAGAGCATTCTCATAGAAGCTTTTAATACTCCATTTTGACTAAAATCGGTAGGATTCCAGTTCTTAGACACAATAGTTGCAGATAATAATCTGAACATTGGTTCTATAAACTCCTCATCTTTGGGAGTAAGTTCTTCTGGCTTCAAGTCAGGATAATAGGTATTATAATCTATTTCTCCTCCCCAAAAACCAAATTGACTGACTGACTCCTTAGAAGTTTGAGCCCATTTATAAAAATTCTCCGAGAAGGTTTGTGGTTCTATGGATGTTGGGATATACCCAGCCATTATAGTATGACCACTACCTATCACTAAAGAATCTAAATGTTCTCTGTTCTTTTTAGTAATCGGTTTACTCATCTTGATTTAGTATTTTGATCTCCTCGTGAAGGAGCCGGGTTATTTTTATCTCTTGATCTACGAGCGGATTGATTCTTATCGTCCTGTCTCTGTTTCTTCTTAGTACCCTCTTGTGGGTCTGAATTACCTCCCTTAGCAAATTGGTCTTCCAATGAAACTCTTGGTTCTTCTTCTGAAGGAGAATCATAACCCATTTCCCAAGCATATTGATATTGAGAAATGATACCTGCCTTGTAAAGTAAGTCAAGGTTCTGAATCTTATACTGTCTACCCTGTTGGATTTTAACCTCATCAGAGATAGTGGATGATCCCCAAGTAATGGATATTCCCTTACAATCAAAGCCAGCCAGACGTAGTTCTAGTTCATAAATAAACTTAAGAACATAAGAAACTATCATTTGGATATTCTTCAGCTGACTTATAAGCTTAGAAAGCATAATACCAGTTGCTCCTTCTCCAATGGAAGCTTGTACTCCAATTAGGTTGCCATTTACTCCCAAACCATTAGCAACTGATTGCTGGTTCATATTCCAGGGTTTATCAATATTGCTCATCTCTTTTGAAGTAGAGTTAAGTTTAAACTGGTGGTCATCAATGTAACCAGTTACTACTCCATCCTTCATACCTTCCCTTACATTCTGTTTCAAACGTATTAGCTCCCTATTTAATCTTCTAGTGTAAGCTTCTACATTTTCATTAGGTTTCTGTTGGGGTTTTTCCATCAAAGCCTCTAGAAAACCAACCATACCACAGATTTCCATGATATGTTTAAAGTTAGTTTTCATATCATGCTGACCCTTTAATGAATCCAAAGATGCCATAAAAGGAGGTATTCCGTAAGGTTCATCAGTATCATTATACATACCAACATAACAGTAGGTCTCTGTATTAAGTTTGATATAATCTTGCTTATTCGAGCCATTCCAAAGAGTGTTCCTCTGATATGGACTGTATACACCATTATTCTCTCTTTTGAATACTATCCTATCTGGTTTGAGGAATAATACAGTAGCTAGACCCTCTAACTTTTCATTAGGTACAGCTTCTACTGAGATAGCTCCACTAATCATCAATTGAACTATCATCTTGTTTACCAAACCATCCATACCAGCAGTATAGTTAGACCATTTAGAGGATACCTTAGAAAGATGATCTCTCATCTTATCAGCCTCTTTATCGGTATTATTAGGGAAGGTTATGTTGTGACCAGTATTAGCAAGCTTAAACATGTCCTGTAAAGCTATGTTAACATCTGGATTCACTTTATATAAATCCCTTAAAAGCTGAATCACTTCAACACGAAAAGAAGGCGTAACCATCTGAGTTAAGCCTTTCAATGTATGAATGAAGTTACCTGGGTCATCATCCGGTTCCGATACTCTACCGGGTGAAATAGGTACCTCCTCTTTTTTACTTGGAGGATTAGCCTTGTTTTCTTGTATTGGAGATCGATTCCTTCTATCGAATCCAAAAAACTTAAGAATTTTCATTTCGGTTGTATTATTACATTAGTTTTTCCTTTTCGTATGTGATTACAAATTGCTTTACCAAATATATCATCATCAGAATAAACATCTCCTTCCAAATCCACATCTACAGCAGAAGTATTATTTCGGTGTTTACCCATGGCTACAGGTCTACCCAAACCATCATATATAAAGGTAGGAGCTTCTTGAACAAAGAAAGGATCCTTCACAATAATATTCTCTTCTCGAATATCTTGTTCTAGACCCTCTATAATTACTGAACGATTCTTTTGGGTAGTTAACCAACCTGGAGATTTATCAACCTCTGGTCTGGACTTACCTTTCTTTTTCAGAAGCTTTTGATAGTAATATAGGTTAGGGTATCCTTCTGACTGAAGAGCAGAAGTTACTGCTAAACCAACGTCGTTAGATTCTGGAGCTACAACAGCAAAATTAAATAATTGCCCAGTATCTCCCAGTAACCTAGCATATTTATCTACTGCCATTCTTCCCTTATACACAACTTGTTCTTCTCCCAGCTTGTCCATACAAGTGAAAGAAGAATAGTCTGAGCCTCTACCTGTTGCAACGTCTGCACCGATAAAGTACTGTTTATTTGGATCTGGTTCGTTGAATTGTCTATACTGACGATTGAAACGATATTTTAAAACTGGATAATCACTTAAGCAATCTTCGATAGCCTTGATATCTGCCATATCAAATACTGTATTACCTGAAGAAAGAAAGTCTCCATCGATTTCTTGTGCAGTTCTTTTTGGACCCAATGCAGAAGCCATCTGGTCATACCAAGATTGATCCCGTTCTGGGTGCATCTGCCAATATAATCGAATAGCATTGAAAGGATTACCTCCAGCTATAGCATCTACCCATGTTGAATGATAAAAATTACCCATACCGTATGGAGTAGAATTGATGATGGCTGAACCTCCGGTGGAAAGCGTAGGGAAGGCAGCTGCCCAAATAGCTGAAGCCCACCGAACGATTGCAGCCTCATCAATTACCAGGAGAGAAAGAGATTCTGAACGACCTGCTTCGGAAGATGTTGGGATGGATTCTATGAATGAACCATTATCGAATTCAATCATAGAGGCAGAACCAAATTCCCCAGTTCTTCCGTTAATGATCGGGGTTTGCATATACCATGGAAGATTCTTATACATGAACTTAATTTTTTTAAGTACCTTCTTAGCTGTTGTATCCTTAATGGAGATAATGTTTATCTTCTTATTAGGATGATATGATGCCAGCCATAAGCAGTACATAGATATAAGTTCTGTAATACCCGCTTGCCTGAACTTTAACAAGATATTGAATCTCTGGAGTATAAATTGGTATAGTACGGCTTTTTGATACGGATATAATTCAAATCGAACCTTTCCTCTCACTGGATGTATCACATAACAAAAAAGACTGAAAAAGAAAACATCCGTTGTAACCCTAGATAGATTAGATAATTCTTCTCTTGTAAGGTTAGTTGGTGTTTCCTGTATCTTCTTTGCCATAAAATCTAAAATTTATAAGTTACTACCAGTTCTAAATCAGTTTTGATACCTGAGAAATATCTTGGGTAATAAAAACTGTTTATCCCCAGTTTGTAATTAAATCTCTTAGTCTCGATTGAAATTCCTGTTCCCAAATCCCATAGATTGTTAAAGGGTCGGTACTTACCATAAACATAAGGAACTAATCTTATTCTAGATTTAATTTCTTGTGTGGTAAGTTTTCCGTTATACCAAGAATACTTGTAATTATTAGTGTCGATATTGAATAATCTACTAGAATAAATTCCTGAATTTTGATTAAGGAAACTCAATGTAAGTTGATTCTTATCGATTACTAATTGAACAAGAGAATCCTTCTCTGAGATTATAGAATCAGGATTATTAGCGGTATGAATAGGCTTATCCCAATTCTGATAATTGTAAAGAAGGATTCTACTTGGGTTAAGTAAATTATCGTAGGAAATTGGCAGGAAATCTTTCCTCAAATAAATTGTATCAGTATGTTGAATGATCTCTTTATCAGGTAACATACTGAGTTGTTGATTCAGTTTGTAATTCCTGAAGCAAAGGTAAATAGTAAATCCTAGTAAAAGGACTACCATGGCAACTTTAAGTTTTTTCATAACATAATTCATAATCAATGTGTTCAACAAATATAATAACATACTTTCTAGGTAAACTTGGTACCAAGTTTACCTTTCGATGAACGTAGTGAATCGAAATGTTTTTATATTTCCTATTCGTATATATCCTATATCCTAATACAATGTATACTTATATACGAAGTATATATAAGTATAGAGCTATATAATAATAGATATATATATACGAAGTATATTATATATATCTATTATTCAAAAAGTTTTTACAAATGTAATTCAAAATACCCTCATAAGACGACCTCATACTATTACCTTTTAAATAATTAACTCGGATAGGAATAAATACCTTACTTACCTTTATACAACTCTAAACATCTTTTAAACCAAATAGGTATTTCATATACCGACCCTTTACTCAAGGTATACCTAGCCTTATTTAACCAGTAGTGATAAGTCTTAGAATCCCAAGTTGCAAATCCTCGAATAAACACTCGGTAATTTTCAGGGAATCCCATAATTGCCTTGAAATCATAAATACCCAAGGGATACCCATCTGGTCTAAATTGCCTATCAGAGGGTCTCAAGGTTAAGGGTGGTTTATCATCTTCCAATCGGTATACTCCGGGTAAAGTACTCATCTTAGCAGTTTTGATTGGCCATTTCTTTTCATCTTTGAAATCTTTGATCCAAAGTTGTCTAATCTGTCTGACGGTAAGATTTTTCTTTTCAGGTAATTTCCGATAATCATACATGGCTAAAACTTTATCAGAGAATGGAATTAAAGCTTCCTGTGGGGCTTGTACTAGTAAATCTCTAGTAAGTTTTGGAGTATTTACTTGGAATACTTCATTAAAAGAATCCAAATACTCTTTTCCCTTGTCTAAATGAACTCCAATAATTACTAATCTTTTTCTTGATACTTGGGAGTTTCCGAAGTCAGAAACGCTTCTTTCGTGAAAAATAAGTTTATAGTTCTTAAAGAAGTCCGTTAACATTTCTTTAGAAATGAGAGATAGCAATCTTGGTAGGTTTTCTATAAGAAAGAGAGCGGGTTCGTAATATTGAATTGCTTGGAATACTAGTTGTATACTTTTATTACTTTTAGGGTCTCCAAGAGCCTTAGATTTAGATAATCTCATTACTGAGCAACTACCACAATCAGGGCTAGATAATATGATATCTGGATGCCAATCTTCTGGTAGTTCATACCCTTTTAAGAAAGGTATGCCTTTGAAATTAGCTTTCCACTGTTCTTCTCTACCGGTATGGAATACTCCACGAGGTTCTATATTTCCAATAAGTTTATCTCTAAAAGGGAATAGGAGGGCTCCTTGCCCTCCACATACTCCCAGTACTTTTAAGTCTTTCATTTCTTGTAACTTCTCAATTTTATGTATTTGAACCAAGCATAATGCTTCCTAGTTGAAATATAATCCAGGTTCGAATCATTATTATGAGCTTCTTCCTCAAAACTTACATCATGATACCTTTCATTCTGCTTGTTCCATTTAGCAAAACAAAGGATGATTAAGTACTCGATTCCATACCAAAGGTAGAAAAATACCCATAACATCTCAGCCATTTGCTTTGAATGTATATGTTCATGGTTATAATCCACCTCAGTAAACTTAGCCCCCTTTCTTACAAACACTAAACCAAAGATGTTGATAGCTTTGTATCCCTTGAAAGGTATAAGGTTGTTGTAGATTACTTTCATAGCTTGTCTTTAAAGTTTTCATAGGTATTTCTTAGCTTTTGGTCGTAGTTATTATCTTTGTAACCAGGACCATTATATCCTTTAGCGAAGGCATCCCAGTCTTTTGCCTTCAAATGCTTCACTAAACCGGAGTTATAGAGGAAATGATACATCAATTCTAGCTGCATTTCATGAGATTCAGACATCTTTTGGATCATTTCATCTACTGATTGACATCCACAAAGCTGATAATTGAAGCCCATAATCTGTCCCAATCCCCAAGAAGTAGCTAAATTAGCACAGTTTTCATCAATTTTACGAGCTGCTTCGAGTCTTTTCCACTCTCCTTCACCTCCTAAGTAGAATTCTTTGGTCCATTTCTGATAAACTAAGGATGGATTTCTCTTGGCTAGGTCATATAAATAGGTTCTTTTACCTTCTCCCTCGAGTTTTATCTTCAAATATTTCCACATTACATGACCCTCGAAGAGAATCTGAGGTCTACCAGAGGGTAAAAATCCGTCTCGATTACCACATTCTACTACAGTTACTGTCTTTAACAGAGCTGGTTCAAGATTTAACTTGTTTGCAACCTTGGCAATTAATTCGTTAGTAAGTTTATCCATAATATAAATTCTTAGAGTTTACATTAAAGAGGATAAAGTATTGCTTGTAGCCTTTCTTAGGTAGGTATATCGAGTTCTATTTATCAATGAATAAATAATTTAATTATGGATATAGGAAAGAAACAACAGATTATGGTAGATTGGTTTAGGAAAACCTTAGATGAAGCCAAAAAACCTTGGAATACCCAGGTATATTTGATAACCAATAAGTATCATGTTTACATTGCCAACAAGGATATCAGATTAATAGGAAGTAATTTCGGTAAGGCAATCGATAGACCTTTGAAATATTTCTTATTTACTGATGGTAAGGTACAGTATTACAACAGTATAGAATTTCTTGGCTATTTGCCTTTCGAATTAAGAGACGAATACCCAGTCAATTGCAAACCTCTCAATCCTTGGGAATACGACTACTATCGTCAGCATGGGATAACCTCAGAAGATTTGCAGAATTTATTCAATAATGATTGATATTTAAAAATAAAATAGTATATTTGTATAACGAAATAAATACATTATTTATATGAAAAAAGAAGTAATAAAACTCAAAGAGGGTAACTCGGTAATTTACCAAGACAAAACCCTAATGGAAAAGGCAAACGTAGTATCTATCGATAAAAAGAATGGTACTGCAATATTATCTAATAAGGTAATAATTACTAGAACAACAAATCTAGAGGGTCAATTTACTCGATTAGATGGGAAAGGTAATGCAATAATCCTACCTTGTACTACAGATAATGAACAGAAGTACAATTCCTTTGTTGCATATCACCAATCCAAGAAATCCTTGGAGGCAATCAAAAAATGGTTGGATGATAACGGGAAACACAAGGATGATGAAACCACTGAGAAAGTGATAACCTTAGATAAGAAACTTAAAAAACTAATCGAAAAACTCAATGAATAGTACTTGGATAATATTAGGCATAATCTATGGGATATGCCTAATCCCCTCTATAATCTTAACTAAGATGTTATGTCAAGAAATCAGGATGATAAGATCTCATCTATTATTCCTTACAATCTGGTTAGTATTACCTTTATTTCCTATTTACCTAATATTCTTTAAAAAGAAAAACAATGCCAAAGATTAAGGATTACGACGAAGATTTATCTGCTCCTAAACTTCTAAGGGAAAGGGCAAGAGATAGCAAGGGTAGGTTCATTAAAAAGGACCTACCTCCCTACCTAGGATCTGAGCAAGTATTAAAACCTAAGAACTATTATCACTTCGATAGTCACGGTAATTATAAGGGTAGCTCAATGAATTTTGATGCTCTAGTATGCCTTGGCTTTACTTGGTTTAAATTACTGGGAGTAGCATTAATGATATTGCTATGGCCCATAGTATTTATATATGCCCTCAATGATGGGATAGAGGGATACCCATTTAAGAAGTATGCAATCCCTTATATCTTTATCCTAGTAGTTTGGTTTATAATATTCTTATATGGATTAGTATCATGAGTAATATCGATTGAATGCCAGGGATGTTTTTATTCTCTGGCTTCTTTGTATGTTGTGTCTTGGTATGCCCTTAACGTGTGTAGGAAAAAATTTTAGTGTGTGTTCAAGGCTTTTCTAGGCAATGCCCTTAATACGAGGAGGTAAAAAGTTGTGGCAGTAAAATTCGTGGTTTGTGTTCAAGGTACCCCTTAATACGAAAGCCTAAAAATACTAGGTACTAAATGCGGGGTACGGTAGCCCTTATTTAGAATAAGTCAAAAAAAAAGTAAGGGACAAACATTCCCTTACTTTCTAAAAAATTTTAAGAATTAATTATAATTCAGTTTCTTGTAAGAAAAATCCTATTTGATTATCTGAATCAATATTTAAATTAAACACGTAATTATCTTCGTGACCCTGTTTTTCTAAATTGGGGTCTATTCCAATTAATTCACAAATTTCTTCTCTAATTAGATCTAATTTTTCTTGTAGCAATTCAATTTCAGAATCTAATACTTTATTTTTTAATTTAGTAGAAAAACTTAAATCCCCCCCATTAGTATAATTATAGAAACCTTGAATTAAAATACTAGTTGTAAAATCAAATTGGACTAAATGTACATGTAAACTAATTTTAGAATAATCTTTACAGAAATGAAAATATGTTTTTATGTAAGTAATTATTACAAAAATAATTTTATCGAAATCATCAATGCTTTCTAAAAATTGCTTTGCATCACAAAAATTGTTTTTCTTTTCTTTGAACTCGTTTACTAAAGAATTTTCAAAATTTTGCATAGCTTCGTAAAAATATTCAATATTGCGTTGATTAATACGAAAATCTATGCTCTCTACTGTATCTCGATTATAAGAATATTTAATGCTAATTTCTTGTTGAAATCTTTCTTTTGTTTCAAAACTTTCTTGTAAAAATTTAATAGTTTTCATAATGATTTATAATTTTTAAGTAGGGAACTAAATCCCTACTTTAGTTAAACATTGATTTATTTTTTCACGATTTGTAAAGCCTTTTTCAAAATTTCTTTGTTTGTTTCTTTCATATTTTCAGAACAAACTGAAGAAAGAGAAAAATCATTTACTTTGTAAACTTGTTTGTAAAAATCTAAAAATGCTTTTTTTAGTTTTTCTAAACGAGTTTTGTCCTTTTCTTGTGTTAAACTTTCGGACAATGAAAGAATGGTATTACGAAATTTCTTTCGAGCAATTTTTTTCTCTTTGTCTGAAAGTTCTGAAAAAATTTCTTCTTTGTAAATGTCTGATTTTTTAACACCAAAAGAAGTTTTTAAAAGTCCATCAGTAGACTTATTTAAATTAGCTAGAATATCCTTATAAAGAATATTGTTTGCTTTTGCTTGTGCTTTAGCTTTTTTAACACTCACTTTGTTGATTTTTTCTTTTGAAGAATTTTCAACATTTGCATTTACATTTTCAACTGAATTTAATTTTTTTTCTTCCATAATAATAAAAAGCTTGAATTTTTGAATTTATTTTATTATAACCTTTTCGATAAAAATTCAAGTCTCTTATTAGAAACTCGAAAAGGTTTTTTATTTCTCTATGCAAATATAAGAATAATATTTTAATCTGCAAAATTTTCAAAGATTTTTTTTTGAAAATTTTTCTTATTAAATTTTAGAACTCTTATCGTTTTTGATATTGCAAAGATAAGGACTTTATTTTAATCTACAAAAAAATTCGAGAAAATTTTTTGTTAAAAATGAATTTTATTATTTTAAGAATAATTTTCAGAAAATACTTGCATATTTCAAAAATTTTATTATTTGCGCATACATTATTTATTATCAAATGCGCATACATTATTTATTATCAAAAATTTTTATCAAATTTCTACCCATTAACCTCCGGGCGGCCTAAATTGCCCGCACGTTGTCCGCTATATAATACCTGTATGATAACAGATTAAGGCCATCTATAGTTCCATTCCTATATCCTCTTGGTAATCCTCGTACTAAATCCCCATGGCCAGAAGATTCTAGGGAATTTTCGGAGGGCCTTTTAAGTGGCTATAGAATATCTGTATATTATATGCCTATACCTGAAGGCCATATATGGTCGATAGTTAGCGTACTTAGGTAAGCCTTATAAGATCTATAGATAGGCCTAGTGGGTTCTTATATAAGGCTATGTGTAGTAAAGCTCTAGTACCTCTTAGGTAATTATATGAAGTCTATAGATGGCCTCTTAGGTATGTACATAGAAAAGCCCAGGTACCTTAGTTAGGCCTGGGCAATTGATTAATCGAAGTATACTGTGAAGGTTATACCATCTGTAGTAAGGGAAAGGTCTTCGCAAAGGTTATCTGAAGAATCTGGTTGCTCAGTAGAAAATTCGATTAGGCAATCGTCGGTATTAATATAAAGGCTAATAAAGTGATTGCCAGCATTTATTAGCTCTGGTAAGTTTTCGTCGAATTGGTCGTTTGAATTGTAGATATATTCGTACCAGGGGTACTCTGGTAAGTAGTTAATAAGATTAGTGATGATCTTATTGGTTATCTGATTTACTGGGACTGAAGGGTAATCGGGATAAGTCTCGGGTTCAGATACTAAGGGTTTGGTACTGAGGTTAAATTTAATGTTTGAGATAGTTACTTCTTTTGTTTTCATAATCTAAAATTTTAATTAGTTATTAAATTAATTTCTCTATGCAAATATAATACTAATATTTTAAATATGCAATATCCTTGATTGCCTTTCGAAGGCCCCTAATGTCCTAGAATTATCTAAAATAACCATAATATAAATACTTATGCAATTAACAACAATATTACTAGGATGGCAATTAAAAATAGCCCCTTGATTGCCTAGATTATTATAAAATCCGAGGCCATTTATGGCATATTTTGTGTACCCAGTTTTATAAAATCCGAGCCTAAAATGGCCCCTCTAGGTACACAATTTTAATATAAATCCTAGCCTCTTGGCAATTAAAATCCCAGTCTAGGTACACAAAATCACAACCTAAATCCTAGATTACACAAACTAGCCAAACAGAACACTTTTCAATTACACGTGTGAAGCTAAAATACATACGTATCTAAATCCCACCCATATTAGTATATTATATATAGGCGTTACTAAAATAGCTACGTGTCAAAAAGGCTCATATACGTATCTCAAAAACTATTGCCAGAGTGTACTTTTTGCTTTTCTGTGATTTGAGGGGCCATGTATGGTGATTTTATTGCCTAAAATGGCCTTTGGGGCCTCAAGGATTTAGTACTTTAAATTTTGAGAGCTATAGTGTTTGGTATAGAGAGGGGCAGCCAAATGGGTATGTTCCTGACTTTTTCGAAAAACCCCCGTTGGTACACAGAAAAGGAATAAACCAAGATCCTAAGATATGTATATTAGTATTAGTTATATGTATTATATATTGATTGTGATATAGGGGATTTGTATCTTAGTTAGTGATATGTGTATATTCAGATTGTGTATATGAGGTTTATTGTGTACCTAGTTATTTGTATACTTGGTTTTATTTTGTTTTGGGAGGTAATTGATTATATACTTGGTTTGTGTACACAGAAATACCTAGAGTTTTCTGGGCTCTAGGTATTCTTTTTATTTATCTTTTGTGGTGTTGGGAGAGGGATACTAGATCTTCTGGGTTCTGAAGTATATCCTGTAGGTATGGATTTATCTCTTGGATGTTATACTGGGCTTGGAACCTAGAGATGGTATTCTTTAGTTCATCTACTAGAGTATCATAGAGGTTATTGTATATTATCTCTTTGATTTTGGTTTGGACTTCTTTGTTTTGTTCTAAGGGTATTTGTCGGGTGGTTGAGACTTGGATTTCTATTGGTTTCCCTAGGTCTGGTACCGTTGGTATGTTACCTATATAGTCTAGTCCAGAGATGAGTTCTAATATTTCTTCGTTGGACATAGATAATATATAGTTGGGCTCTTTGTATACTTTGCAGGATAATATTTGATTACCATTCTGACTGATTGTGATTCTTGATGAAGGATTTGTTGTTTTCATAAGTTCTTTGTTTTAGATGGTTATTTCTTCTCTTGGCATTGTTAGGACTTCATAGATAGCATCATCTACGTGGATATCGAAATAAGATGTATGGGAAATGATTTCCTCTAGGTCTTCCTCTTTTGGTTCCCATCCATAGTATCGGGCAATGATATAGGATTTGAGTATATCTCTGATATCTAAGATATCTAAGATATCTAAGTCATGAGTACCTATGTGATAGGTACTCATGATGTAGGCAATTGTTTTCATGGCATTATCCGAGTAATTGTTTTTCGAATGTTTCTTGGTCATCGGGATCTGGCCAGTTAATGGATTCTTCCATGTATTCAATGACTAAGTCCATGAATTGTCCCTGTAATTCTGGGTTAAGGGTTGAAATCTCTGTTTGTATTTCCCGTTGGATTTGGTCGTAGTGATAAGCAAAGATTCTGCGGATACGGGTTGAGATACCGGCATGCTTTTTTAATAATTCTTCATTTTTCATAAGTCTAAAATTTTAAATAGTTATTAAATTAATTTCTGATGCAAAAGTAATATATTTATTTTATATATGCAAATTCTGGAATACTAAGCTGAGGAATGGGTATGATATCTGTTATGATGACTTTTTCTGAAGTAAGATTCCAATAGTTCTGAATTTCCTTCAGGGCATTAATCATATGTAGATGTTCTGGTATCAGTTCCTCTCCAGGATATCTGAGGTAATCTCTTATTTGTTCTGTTCGATAATTGATGGTAAAGGCTTGAGTATCCTTTAGTATCTCACGTACATGCGTTTGTCCGATATTATTTACCTGTATATTATCGAATACCTGATATGAAATTAGAAATCTACCTTGGGTTAGCATATATCTCCATTATTTGTTCATATTTATCCGTGCTAGTAAAAGTATCAAGGAAATAGTTATATTCCTTTTCATTAGTATGGAATGGATGCTTATGCAATTCATATTTGCAATAATGTTCCCATGGGTTACCTGGTATGAAGGTATCTAAGTTAGGCCCTGAGGAATTAAGGAATAGGACTAAGATAAGCCCTATTCCTATGTAGTATAATGCTGTTCTCATAATTCGTTACAAATTAGTTCTATGTCCGTTAATTGATTCATGTATTCCTCTTCTGAAGATATTCGTTTTTCCACTTGGTCTACCAGTTCTTGGTAAGCTTTACCTGGATGCTCTTCCAAGGAATGGAAAATTCCTTGGATATAAGAGCCTTCTACGATTACTAGGGTTGTTATTGTTAGTTTCATGACATTAGAATTCTAAGTTAAATAATTGAATGGTAAGCATACTTGGGAAGTTCCCACCTTCGTAATGAATATTAGAAGCATTGGAGTAATTGTAGAAATTATCCTTTAGTGATATCTTAAGAATATCCAATAGCAATGGATATAATTTGTACTGGTTAGCCCTTAACCATTCGTTGTATTCTTGAATATCGGATTCTGAAGTAAAAGTAGCAGAGAGTTGGATAAATGGTTTATCCAAAGAATCTGGGTTATGGATATTTGTCTTAAGCCAAACCTTGGAAAGCATATGAGATTCCTTTTGCATTAGGTTGACTGAACCAGTATTTTGCCATTGTTCGTATTGGTAAATTGTGATACCGGTTTTGAGTGCTGTTGTGATGTTGTTCAAGTTCATAGCTGTCTATTTTTAAAATGATTAATATATTTCTTTTCTCTGATGCAAATTTAATCATTAATTTTTAAATATGCAATATCCCAGAATACTTAGCTGAGGCTTCTATTGGGTATCTGATAGAGCCTTTTCTGGATAAGGAAGAGGCCATTAATGAATTTTACATATTTCGCATCTTTACGGAAGGCATCTGGATTCTTTTTCTTAAACTGATGCCACCAATCATCATATTCTTCAAGGGTTTTGAATACCTTGTTTAAATCCTTAGTGGGACCTGTTAATTGAATGGTCTTAGGCCATACTTTAACATCTATTCTCTTATCTTCATTGAAATATATACGAGAAGGTATAATTACTTCATCTGGACCTGGATATGGAGTTGTGCTCATAATTTCGTTATTGTAAAAGTTATGTAATTGTCTTTAGTTATCACAAATGTAATGATAGCATTACCTTGTATTGAAATAGATAGAGATTCAGGAGTATCTGCTAATATGTAGTAACTTAAGAAGTTAGCTCTAAGCAAATTAGTAAGTACTTCCCTTAGTCTGAACAAGGTACAATTATCAGGATTACCGTAGATTACTGATTGAAGATATTGGTCCTGATGATTAAGATGGTACCATCTTAATCTAGCCAAGTTTAGTTTCTCGGCTAGATCAAATTGTACGATATTTAAAAGTCTTCTTATGGGTGTCATACTGTAAATGTGATTTGCATTATGTTTGAAGATATTCTGTTGATAGATTTGATATTAGCTTCCCCATCAGTGAAGTTCATGGCAAAGTTTACCATAGCATCTGCAGCACCATTAGAAGTATCGGGAGTTTGAAATAAGAAAGAGTATATTGCAAATCCGTCCTGTTTAGATATCATTGCAGATAATGCTAAGCATTGGTTTTCAACGTAGGCATTAACTAATAGATTCATTAAATTGTTGCTGTAATCTAGGATTTCCTCTAAGTCTAAGGAAAATAATTCTTGGATTTGAAGACCTAGGTTAGTAACTAACTTGTCTAGATGTTGTGTGGTTTGGAAGGTTTCATTATTTTTCATAAGTCTAAAATTTTAAATAGTTATTAATTTCTTTTCTCTGATGCAAATATAATTACTTTAAATTATATATGCAAATTCTGGAATACTAAGCTGAGGATGTGTGTAAACGCTAAGAAAGGCAGATGATTAGTCTGCCTTTCGAATTTATACTCTGTATCGGATTAAATTCCATTTATCGTTTACTAGCCTGAATATCCAGAGATAATGGTTAGTGAACTCTAATAGCTTACTGTATTCAGAGGTTTCAAATACCAAGAGATCTGAGTTCTTTTCTAGGATATTGAAATGGATAGTTTTATTAGTACCCTTTCGAAGGATTTCTCTGAGATCATTCTTTAGAGTATCATCCGAAATGAACATATTATATTGTTCTCTCATATAATCCAGATATTTATCCCTGATATCTGGATATATTCTAGACTGGCTTACGTTAAATTGTTTCGTTTTCATCTTGATTTTCTTGATTTATGTTACGTTCGATAATGTTTTGAATACATATTCTTCGGCCCTCTTCTTCTGTCTGGTCCAAGATATAGGTAAGAGAATGAGTAAGGAATAACATATCTGTATCATAATTCCTCTTGAATACCAGCAATTCAAATTCCTTTAACCAATTGTGCTGCATCAATTCCAGTATCTCCTCTAAACCAACATGGTCCGTATCCATATATCCTTGGCATTTATACCAGATATCTGTAAAGACTCCAGTAATATATTCTGGTATCTTGAATCTATCAGATACTTCATGGGCTGGAACTAAATCCTTAGCAGCTTGGTATTTTTCTTTGGTTATTACCATGCTTGATTTACCTGATAGCTTTCTACTAAGGTTAACTATAAGGGGTACCTTGTAGTATAATAGGTAAGGTTCTTTGTCATATACCCAGTATCTGCTTTTGTATTCCTGATAGATTAATACATAAGGCTTATCTGAATACATGCCAAATAGTCTCATATAAGCCGATAGGTAATTCTCTAGGTCTTTAGCACATTGTATATTCTGATTGAATACTACCTTAGTATCTTCTAGGTAGATTAGATTCAGGGAATAACTTAACTCTAGTTCCCGTTTACGAAATCTGTTGAATAGGTTTTTGATGTTCATAATGTCTAATATGTAAAATTAATGAATACTGTTGTTCTGGTTCCTTTGAAGAAAGCTTCATGATTGTAGTCTTCGTATTTATGGCAAGCATAAGTTTTAGAAGACCTATCATAATGATCTCTTACCCATACTGGACTAGATTCAAAATCTTTTAATCTGAATAGTGTATCTGGTTTAAGCTGTTTTAATGTGGTTTTATCCATAATCTTATTATTTATTTTGATGCAAATTTAAGAATAATAAATTAATTATGCAATAAACCCCGATTACCTGTTGAGGAATTGTTCAGCTATTGATGTAGGCTCTTTTTCTTCATATTGCTCTTCATCTAAATACATATCTATCTCTGGGTCTGGATCCTCGGGATCTATGTTAGCTTCTATCTCTCTTCTTAATTCATGATGTTCCCTTGAAGAGAGTTCCATAGCTCCCTTGTAATCATCAGTAATTTGCCTCATCTCTGCAGTATTCAAAGTAAGGCCTTCTTTGGTGGTATCAATTCCTTCTTGCTTAGTAGCAACTACCTCGGGTAAAGAAGATAAATCATAGTGATCTGCCAATAATTTGGCTTCCTGTGGCTTGTCCATTATCTTTTGAGATTCTAGGATAATCTTTCTAGCTTCATCTATTGATATGCCTTGGTTCTGATTCAATTGATTATTCTGGGTATCTCCAAATTGATTAAAGATATTGGTAGTTCCTCCACCCATAAATGTACGTATGATGGATTGCAATGAAGTAGAAGAATCCAGTTTCATCTTAAGAGCTTTATTCAATTCAGCTGATATGAATGGAGTGTAATGCCCTCCCTGAGATTCCCTTAGGATGTTTACCTGATGGGAGATTTCCATTCTATCCTCTAAAGCCCATGCTACTTGTTCTCCCAATAGAGCTTGTAGCATTTCTTCCTGTCTTTCTTTATCCCAGAGCTTAGATTGCAATAATCTATCTCTCATAAATACTCGTATGTAATTGATATCTATACCTGTCTTTGTTGAGAAGGTATTAATATCATACATAATCCCACATAGCATACCATTACCCATCAACCAGTGATTGATAATGTAGTTGTATACCTTTTGTAAATCTTCAAGATTCTGACTCTTTTGGTATTCTGCTGCCATTGCAGTAGTTCCCATAGGTCTAGGAAATCTTTTTATGTTGTCTTTTGCCATTATACAAATATTCTTTTCTTATATCCTTAGATTCATCGTATCCAATCCTTTTAAAAGGACGAGCTACGTATAGTTGATAAATATTAGAATACCAATAACCAACTGCTATATTGAGTTCTTCATTTAAAGCCAAAATGAATTGAGTATCGGTAATCCTATCCCTAGTAAATATCCAGGTATAATTTCCTTCAAGGTTGGGAACCTTGTTATAAAATTCCCAACCTTTAATTACCTTAAAAATATTGCCATGAAGGTCAACGATTTCCTTTGCCATAATTGCCTTTTTTACCTCTCGAGGATTTTTTGTCTTGTTCACTAGAGTTATTTTTCATTTCCTCTATCCTTTTTTGTGTTTCTGGGTACCAGAGTTTTCTTAGGGGCACTACCTGAGTTGCAAAGAATGCCTTCCATAAATTCTGTGATAAAGGTCTTATACTTTGCCGACTGATTTCATTAAATTTATCCTCGAAGTGTTTTACTACCCTTTTAAAATCTGAATAATATGGGTGACCAGTTGCTGGGTTTATCTTTTGTTGCCTTTGGCATACTTCTAGTAAATCTTCTCCCATTTTATTCATAAACTCCCCTCTATTAAATTGGAAGTTCTCTTGATCTAGTCTAAATATCTTTACGTAATCTTTTGTTTCCATTATATTATATCTCTGTTTCTAGGTGTTTAACATCATAGGGTAATACCTGAAATAAGTATCCCCTTTTATCATCCTCGTAATAGGATGACCATAATCTCCCTTTTAATCGGTATAAATCCAAGTCATAAGTTTTCTTGGGTATACCTGTGATAAATAATTTGTGATTGCCTCCTGGGTTAACTTCGAATTCCCACTGGGTAAAATTTCCTATGGTACCATAATCTGGCAATTTATTTCCCAGTAGGGTTGGCAAGGCAATATCCTTTACCAGAGTTTCTTTGGGGACCCTTTTCCCATTTACCCAGATCCCCAGTTGTGATTTACCGATATATACATCTTTTACTATTTCTCGAAACATAATTCAATGATTATAAATTTAACACCTTGACCTAATTCTAAGTCATTTACTGCATTAATATCCCTAGTACTATGTTGAAGGTTTCTTAAAGAAATTCTAGATTCTTTCGATATCCTATAAGATCTTCTTACCAAGAGTAAAGCATTTCTCCAACAAGCAACCATAGAAGATACTGGCCCAGAGAATAAAACCTTGCTGGTCTTATTTATCTCTACCATTTTTTCTTCGTATAGTTTTTGACTCTGAAGATACCATACTTTTATTTCTCTTATGTTTTCTTTTCTTCTTTCTAGAATCAGCTTTGACATAGTCTTCTATTTCTTCAAGTTTACCCAACAATAAAAACCTTACGAACATATCTATAGGCCTGAAAAAGTAATTTCTTATATTCTCAGTGCCTAGATAATAATCGTATACGATAAAGAATTTTTTAATCTTTCCGTGTTTGAGAGATCTTTGAACAAGGTAATTCTTTACACATCTCTTGTGAAGTTCTACCATGCCCTTTTCCTGTTTTTCCATCTCCTTATCGGAGAATATTCGATAGTCCATAACCAAAATAAATATGGGACTGGGAATATTGATTGCCCTCAAGTGATTCCCAGTCCCGGGTTAACAAAGGATTTAATTAAATAGCTTCATCTACCTTCAGAACTTTTTTCTGGAAGGTAATATATTTATTTTGGGCAGACTTGTATTCTTTAGAGTTATGATCTTGGATTCGGAGCATTTCCCTTTCTAATTTACGAAGTTCATTACGGGTTTGTTGTCTCCATTTCTTTCTTGAGAGAGTATCGACTACATCTTCCGGATAAATGTATTTTACTTCCCGGTTTGATATAACCTGTTCGATGATGTTGGGTTTTTGTTGTTTAGCAACTTCCTTGACAACTTCCTTTTTTTTGGAAACCTTCTTGGTAGTAGTTTTTACCAATTTTGCTTTGGGTTCTTCCTTAGCCTTAGATTCTTTAGTTTCTTTTGGCTTTTGTGTTTTAGAAGCCTTAACTTCCTTCAATGAGTTAGATACTTGGTTGTTAATTAACTCGGTTACCTTGTTCAAATTTACTTTTTTCATAATTGTCTATATTAAAATGTTACTTAATTAATTTCTCTATGCAAATATAAGAACAATATTTTAAATAAAAAAATAATTCTACTTTATTTTATCAATAGCTGAGGATCCCTAGTCGAGTAGGAAATCAAAGATTTCATCTGGGTTCTCATCTAGGTTTTCAGGATCATCATAGTAGGAATCTAGACCTTCAGTAAAGATATCGTATTCTGAAATAGATGATGATTTACCATATCTCTGATTATACTGTTCTACGGTTAATATAGTTACCTTACTGGGATCATGTTCATATTTCTCGGCATAAGCAGAAGCTTCCTCCGGTGATAAAGGTTTATCGGAAGTGAATACTTGGTAATATACTCTGGGTTTAGTATAATGAGCATCTAAAGTTACTTGTTGATAACCAGATTTCCTTGCGGTAAATATTATATTATCTGGAGTAACTCTTACTAGGAAAGCATATTGGTATAATCTCCGATTACTAAGAGAATCCTTTAGTTTCTTTATAGAATCTACTTTAGCAAAGAATATAGAATCTCTTCTTTTGCTTTCCTCATACCGTTTTACATTTCTAATAGAATCTTCTCTACTCTCCTTTACATAAGGAGGAGTTACCCTCCGGGTACTATTGGTGTTGGCAATAGTGAATCCCAAAAGAGTAACTCCCAGAATGGAAAACGGAAAAATAATATGTTTAGTTTTTGAGTTCATATCCTGTAGCTTCATATTGTCCTTTGATATGAGAATTAAGATATCTCCCTTTAGATTCGGCATTCATTAGTTCTTCGAAAGTTTTTCTGGGAACTAAATCATACCGGTAAACTTTGTTGCCCTTAAAAGCAACCCATAAGTGTTTGTTTTTGTTGTCATACCCAATACCTTCTATATTAGAAGATTCTACTGGATTCATTTTAATACCAGTATTCATGGTAACTGATTCAAGATATTCTTCTCTGTCCATAATTTAAAGTTTTAAAAGTGTTAACTCCGGATGTAATACGTTGGTATATTTTTGAATGATTGCCCATGCTCCCAAAACTCCTTGAGAATTATCTATTATCCATTCTTCCTCCATTTTCCATAGGATATGAGAGCAGACGTATAATTGATACTCTGTAAGAGTTTTTATAAGTTGAGGATATTCTATCATATCTGAATAGAGTTTTATCATATTATCTAATACTCCTCTTATTTCTCCCTCTTCGATCTGAAGAAGTTTTTTAAGAAGGTAATAATCTGTATCCTCTAAATTTTTAGAGATATGAGTTAGTGCCTCAACTTGGATTTGGGCAATGTTCTTAATAACCGTTTTGGTTTCTGCATCCATTTTTTCTTATTATTTATTTCGTTATACAAATATATAAAATTTATATATAATATGCAAATATTGCTGAGGTAGGTAGTGGATTATCTCTTCAAGATCTCAGCCATCTTTTCCTTGATTGAATCGGGGAATATGGCATCTGATGCCCATCTTAAGAAGAACTTAGAGGGTTTCTTATCCGGAGTCATAAGCAATTGCCTTTGTTCTGTAGAGAATTTAATTCGTTCTGCCTCTAACATATACTTAGGTAACTTAGTGAATTCTGCCTGAGAAAATGAGATAGTATTTTTACCAGTCTGAGCCCTAAAGGGTTTCTTCCTTTCCTTATACAGATAGGGGACGATCTTCTTTGAGGGACCTTGCAGAATACTGAACCCAAATAGAATCATAGGGTCAAATTTATCTGTCTTAGGATCTTTTGCTCTCTTTATACATCTTACCATCCATGAATAAGAATCGAGATATTGGCCATTGTTGGTGGGTTCTCCCACATCTTTCTTATCGAATTTAAATTCCGGGAAATGATAAAGAAAATCCTCTGTAAGGATGAATACAAATCCAAGATCTCTAAGATACTTAATAATATCCTGTTGGCTTTTGCCTTCATTTACCATCTTTTCTACATCAGCAAGGATATCTTCTCTTGGGGATTCCAATTCTTTAGATTGAGTATTAGAGGGTCTTCCTCTACCTGCAGATTCTTTGATTGGTAAGTTACCGGATAATTTATCCAAGTATTCTTTGAATTGAGAAATATCTTGTTGATTAACAAGGGTTACTTCTATTCTTATGGGACCTTTATGTTGTACCTTTGGACCGGCATACATCTCAGTGCAAGCATCTACTAATCTATCAGATAAAGGATTACCATTTTTTGAAAGTGTAGTGATACGCAGTTTGGGTTTGAATATTTCTTTTTCTTCTTTCATAACTTTAGAGATAAAAAGGGCCTGGACAAAAATTATTGCCAGGCCCAAAACTACTAATAACTAACAAAACAAATATAAGAATGGAAATTAATCCTCGTCTTTGGCCTTTTTCTTCTTAGAATCTTTGGCCTTTTTATCTTTCTTAGAAGGCTTATCATTTTTGGATTTCTTCTTAGGTTCTTCCTTCGGCTTAGATTCTTTTGGAGTCTTACCTGCAGCCAATTTTCTCTGAGCCATACGATATTTCTTCTTTTCTTCGGAAGTCATTTCTCTTCCGTCTACCAAAGGATAATCGTATTTAGTTGCTGTTCTACCTGAACTAGCTTTTTCCTTTTTCTCTTTTGCTTTAGCTTCCTTCTTAGCTTTCTTTTCATCTTCAGAAGCCTTTTTCATTTTTACCAGCTTCTTCTGATTAGCAGTGTCTTTCTCAGGATATTGGGCAGCAACTTTATCTCTTTCCTTGTTAAGTTTTGCCATAAGTTCTTTTACTGCCTTACCATGAGTTTTGTCCTTTGACCAATCCTTTGCAGGATCCAGGTTATTTTCTTTCAGGTAGTTTTCCAAAGCCTTTGCAGCTTTTGTGATTTCCGGAGTCTTATCAGCCGGTTTCTTTGCTTTTTTAGCAGGTTTTACTTTCTTTGTCATATCCTTATTAATTTATGAGTTTATATTTACCTATAGAATTGAATCCGAATTAAAGGTAGGGATTTCCTTGATTTCTAGGATTTTTAATTCAATTCCTTTTACCATTGCACAAGTATGAAGATAATCGGATATCTCTCTTTGGGTTAATCCTGAGAAAATACTGGTTTTAGTTTCATTTCCCCATATATATTTCACTTCTAGAACTGGATTGTTAAGAATATCTTTTACTCTTTGTGATAAAGAATAAAGTTTTCTTTTCTGATACATAATATGGGCTTGGTGTTTCCTATATTCACCCATCTTATTCTGCTGCAAGGATATATGGGCTTGGTATTTATAGTATTTGATATCCTTGTATATTTCAGCAATCTGTGAAATTAAGGATGAGAAGGATCTTTTTTCCATTGTGGCCTTTTCATTTGGGATTGATATTCTAAAATCATTTCCTTAGCTTCTGATATTATGTTTTCTGTTAATTCCCTTTCTGGGGGATTTTTGCATACTTCTAGAAATGAAGTATAATCTTCTATCAGATTATTAAGTGCAATGATTTGTATATTCTTTCTTATCTCTTCTTTGGTTACCATAGGTTATGAAAATAAAAAAGCCCATCACCTTTGTGAGGCAATGGGCTTTGGATAATTGATATAATGTATAATCGTTATGGAGTTTAATCTTCGTTTTCTTCAGAAGTTTCTTCTTCATCTACTTCCTCGTCAGTGTCTTTTTTTTTCTTTGACTTAGGAGTAGTGATAATACCATGTCCTTTCTTTGACTTAATTGCCAATTCTCCGGGAACAAAAGCAACCGATGTGTTTACTGGAGCACCATCTACTACCAATACTGAAGTTACCAATACTCCCTGAGCACCTTTCTTTGTTTTGATTGCATAACCGAAGTTCTGAACTTCGGAGTTATCAGAAATCTTGATAACATCGATTTGTTTACCGTTCGGTCTTTGACCTGCAGGACGGTTTTTGATAGCTTCCATACGAGCTTTGCGTTTAGCTTCTTTTTCAGGATCTTTTTCCTTAGCACCCTTTTTCTTGGTGTCTTCTTTTTTCTTTGCCATAATCTTAATAAGTTTTTAAAAGTTGTGTTATAAATAAGTTGTGACTTCTACATAACCTAATAGTAGTTAATTTTTAGGGTAGGAGATGATCCCTACCCTTTATGCTAGGTAAATGGGTTATTTTTTACCCTTTTTACCTTTACCCTTAGCTTCTTTTTTAGCGGGCAATTTGATACCTAATTCCTTGGCAATTGCTTTACGGAGTTTCTCAATGTCTTCTTCATCGAAGTCGTCTGGATCAGTATCAAGGTCTTTGTAATCGCAAACATCTTCCAATTCTTCGAAGTCCATTTCAGCAAGAGCTTCTCCAGTCAGTTCTTCCTCTTCTTCCTCCTCGTCTTCTTCATCTTCATCGGAATCATCCTCTTCAGAATCATCTTCATCTTCTTCGTCTTCCTCATCCTCTTCAGAATCATCTTCATCTTCGTCATCTTCCGATTCTTCTTCATCCTCATCATCATCAGATTCTTCCTCCTCTTCTTCGTCTTCATCTTCTTCTGAACCGAAGATTTCAGATGCCTGGTCAGCAGTCAACATAATAGGAGCCGGGATAATTTTTACAGAGCCATCTTCGTAAGTAATAATGATATTACCGTTGATTTCTACTCTAGATACTTCTTTAAGTTCAACTTTCTTAGTTTCTTTTTTCTTAGCCATAATTGTTTAATTTTAATGGTTTGTTAATGAATATAGTTAATCACTCAGTTATAAGCTTTTTATACTTCTTTAGGAATGGTCCCAAAGATTCATGTGCATTATTAAATTGTTTTATGTTTTCTAGAACGGTATTAAACTGTTCCTGTGAAGTTATTTCAACTACTTCAGAGTTTATAACTTGGTCCACTTGATTATAGGTCATAATCTTAAAGGATTTGCCCTCAAATGGATTATATGGTCCATGTTGTTCTAATTTAGTGTTCATCGCTATAGGATATTTTAGTTAAACCTGGAAAACCCAATTTACCCATCATTTCTGTGTATGATTGATATTTTCCTTTTTTCGAAGTTTCATAGTTATCAGAAAATCTTATGGGGTAGACCCAAATTTCTGAATCTAGTTTCCTATTGGTCATGAAGTAAGCATACTTATTCCTTATTTTATAACCAGATAGAGGTTTCCATAGTTCCCATTGTAATTCTCTTATGAGATATTTATCTGGGATAATAACCTGATTCTGAAATTTCAGAGAAGCTTCTCCAAAGTCATCTAAGAAATCGTAGGCCTTTTTGAATAAGATACGATTAAACTTAATATGATATACCTTGGTAAGGAACAGGGCTATTTGCCAAATCCTAGGAGGATGATTCAAGCAATCAAGGTTAAATTGGTTCTTTTCTCCTTGACTCAGCTTGTTGTATCTCCTGTAGGATAGCAGAATGGACCTGTAATCTCTTTTGCTTTCGATATTCAGGTGAGAATTCATCCCTATACCCGTATAATGCAATTTGGTATGCCTTGTTGAATGCCCTTCTTCCATGTTTCTTATAAATTTTATTCATTCTTACTACAAAATGCCTTCTCCTATGTTTATCCATTCTTGCTTCAGCAGGAAAGATAAATCTTCGTATTTTAGTTGGCTTACCCTTAAAGAATATCGATTGATGACCTTTCTTGGGTAAATCAGTTATGCCTTGTTTTATAAGATTCTTACCCTTGATAGTATGAATGTATAAATTGGCATCTACTCCTAATAAAAGAGTTATGGTTCTTCTAGCATGGTATCTTGAAAAGAATCCTAAACCACATATATGTTTTTTATATAACAACTTCTCGGTTCGGTATTTACTTTCTGTTGCATATTGATATTTGGTCCATCCCCAATATTCATCAGGCCTCCAAGTCCATACATATATTAAGTCTGGGTATATTTTCCGATTATCCCTTGCTAGTTTTACCATTTAATTTCCTTTTTGCAGCCCTGTACCAGAGTTGAATGGATTTCTCATTAGCATCAGGGAATTTCTTTTTCATTCTCCTTACTACTCTCTCTTGGTCAAATCCCTTTTCGGTTAATTCATAACAGTAGGATTTCTTAGTACCCTTGATTAGATTAAAAGAATCTCTTTCTCTTGGAGGTTTCTTTTCTTTGGGTTTCTTTATACCTGGTACTCTTTTTAATTTTCGAATACCATCTTCTCCTTCTTCTCCTAAGAATCCCAATCTTAATCTTGAATTACGAATGGGATCAGTTTTATCATAACCGATTGCTTCTAATTGTTTATCTGCCCATTCATCATACTGGTCAATTAGAGATTTATCGGGTTTGTTGGTTGAGTTACTGATATACTTAATTAAATCAAATACTCCTGCAGCACAAGCATCTGGAAAAGGCATACCAAGGATTACTGCCTTTCTTTTAAGATCCCTGTATTTCATGTTTCTACCTGCAGCTCCTAGGAAATTTTGTTTTTCCTTTGATGGAGCTGGTTTATCTTTTTTCTTTTTTGCCATAGTTTTAGAATCTTTGATTGTAATAGGTTTGAGTTAATTCTTCATGAGTTACATACTCATAGGGAACTAATCCCATGTTATCAATCTTATCGAAGAGATCATTAGGTAAATCATAAGTGATTAACCATAAGTAATTCTCTTGAGTAATGTGGTTTGATACCATATCCTTAATTTTTGGAAAATTAGGTAATAGGTTCAATTTATCACCCTCCCAGCTATCACTGAATTGGTTGAGGATATTATTTGCTTTGTTAAAGCGGATGTCTAAGTTGGTATTCTTCATATTGTCTATATTAAAATTTTGTCTAATTAATTTTCTGATGCAAATATAATACTTATATATTATATAAAAAAATATTCTACTTATTATTTTAATATTAGCTGAGGATCAATAGAAGGAGTCTTCTTTCACTCTAGCAGCTCCTGGTTGAGGTTTCTTCTTTGGTTTTCGTTTTATGTGAGTGTTATAGGCCATATCCAATTGCTTCACATTGAAATCCATGTTATTTACCTGATTGTAATTCAAAGCCTTTTCGATACATAATCTATATTCTGGCCAAAACTTCTGACCTAGTTTTACAGTAGTAGTCTTGGCATTGAATTTAGATACCATGAATCCAAATGTATCTGCATCATCCTTATCCTCGAATATATACATGTAGAATTTACTGAATTCCCTCATTACCTCAGCTGTAGGTCTTACGGGAAGTAATAAATATCCATCAGTATATAAATCTTCAGATATTAAACATACCCACCATTTCTTTATACTAGGCTTTACCTTATACTTAAACCTTTCTCTTAGTTTAGTATGAACCCATTCTGGTACTTTCTCTAATAAGTAGTTGATATAAATCTTTTCTTTCTTATTGGCTCTTCTTTTGAAAGCAGAGGGTTGCTGTACTTGCCTGGGTAATATCCTAAAGTTATTCCATCTATCGAATTCTAATATCAAACCTAGAGAATGTTTATCCCATTCATTATCTGAACCTTGTAGTCTTCTTATATTTCTTTCTAGATTACGAGTATTTACCTTAGGAACTAATTGGGAGGCATCTCCAGTATTTAGTAGAGCCTCTTTCCTTTTCATCCTTTTTTCTATGCAAGCCTCGATATAATCCTGGAAGTTTCTTTCACATGGGCAATCTGGTCTAAATATTGACTCATGTATTTCGAAGAAATCCGAAAATAATCGGAAGAACTTTTCAGACCTTTCTTTTATTTCTAGGTACTTATAATGAGATAATTTTAGTATCTCTCCAGCTTCCCAAGAGGATTTACTCTCTGATAACTGAAGAAAAAGGGACTGCTGCTCGGTTGGAGTCAAACAGTCCCATGCTTTCTTTTGGTATTCATTCATATTAACGCCTCCTTTTATTAATGTTCTCTTCTATCTTTTCAGAAGTAATAGAATTTGGGTCATAGTCAAAGTTATTACAATGTAATTTATCAGGATCTGAATCCTGATATACACTGTAAAGAACATTATCAAAATCAAGAGTTACTTCCATTTTACCATGTTCTGGGTAAATTAGTACTTTTACTGTTCTATTTGAGTAATTTACATCTAATACCGTAGCATCTATACCTTCATAGGGATACCCTTTTAAAACGATGTAATCACCCGGTTTTACATTCATAAGGTCATCAACAGAATATTTCTTATTTGCTTTTGCTAATCTTATGAACCTTCTTACATCTTTTCTAGAACAAGTTGCAACTAATGAAAAATCATCGAAGTCTTCAGCATTATCTATGCGTACCTTCTTTTTTCTTTCGTGCATTGTTTCAGTAGATTTAAGAAAGGTTCTTATACCTGAGATATTTCGTTTTAGTTTATTTAAAAAAGGCCTTGAGAAAGCATTCTCTGTGGGCATTCTCATAAAACCATAATTGAAAAGTATAGGAACAGATTCAAATACCATCTTACCCTTTACTGTTCTCTTAAGTATATCCAGAGTAGGGATAATAACCTTGATATTTTCGTATCCCTTTTCTTTTAACTCTTTCTCGATAAGGTGATAATACTTTCTTTCTAGGTAGAAGATTACATAGGAGTATGGGATACGTTTTTTCATATTATGAGTTTTTTACGATTAACTTAGCTTGTTTGTGAATCATCTTGTATGGTACTTTTAATACCTCACTAGCCATGAATACCATAAGAGTATTCCCAGGTACTTGGATATACATTACCTTAGTAACATACTGGGCAATAATATCTCCAAGTTTAACACCTACTACAAAGAAAAATTCTGATGAGGGCATTGAATTATATCTCATACATAAGATGGGTACTTTCTTTGCCCTTTTAGCATCTTTACTTGCTTGTTCCCAGAATTTTAATATATCACAGGATTTATTACCCAATAATACATGTTCGAATTTGATGTCTTTGTAGTTTTTACATTCTACCGAGATTTTACATCTATGGGCATGTCTTTCATCCTGACACATAATATCCGAAGACAAATCCCTACTCTGATGATTTGCACCAGAGTAAGGTGTTCTGCCGAATTTGAAAGAAGTCCATTCCGTAAACCATTTTGAGACTTTGAGTTCAAATCTTGAGCCCTTTTTCTTACTGTTCATAGTTCTTAAATTTATCTTTATATTTGATTAAACCCTTACCATTTAAGATTCTTTTCACAGAAGAAACATGAATTGGTAATATATTAGCTATCTCAAGATTTGATAAGCCCTGGTTATGTAGATGGTGTACATCGTTAAAGTATATTATCTTATTGGGAGTAGGTAAACACCCATCGAACCAAGCCTGTAAAGTATTCTCTAAATTAGTACCCAATTTTAAATTTTTAGCCCTACAATCTTGCTTGTTATTATTTAAGTGCATAACTATAGGTAACCCATCTGGATTAGGTAAATATACCGTAGCTACTAACCTATGTAATAACCAAGATTTCATATTATAACCATCAGATTTACCATCGGAATATACCGAAATTCTTAACCAATATCCATTACCTAAATTTCTATATACTCTACCATTTCGAGATACATAGTATTTATTACCAGGTACATTTGGTTTCCATTTAGTCCTAAGTATCTTAGATCTACCATGATCAATAGCAGAGTATAAGTTACTAAACTTCTTTTTACTATTTGCCATAATTTCATTGTATTGTTTATGGATCATAGTGGTTTATAATAACTAAGGCCCTTGATTTTCTCTACTTGCAGGATCTTAGTATTTGATAAAGGTAATGAGTCGTGATGGGTTATTAAAAATAATGATTTACCGTTGAATATGTGTTTTATTAGGTTTATTACCAATTCTATGTTATCAGAACTTAGAGATTCAAATACTTCATCTAAGAATGCTAGGTTAATACCCTTACTTGCAGTCAAAGCTTCATGCATTGCGAAAGCCATACATAGATTACATACTTGTTTTTCACCTCCTGATAGTTCATCATAATCAATAATGTGATTATCCCTTTCTATAAGAGTAACAAAATCCTTTCTAGTTGAATTAAGATCAATGTTAAACTCAATTCTAAAACCTAATACTTCTGAATAACTAGCTAGAGTACGATTTAATAAATGTAGGGATGAATCAAATAGATATGCCTTGATTCCATTATTACCAAGAGGGTCATTTATCAACCAATTATAATTCTCTAACTCTAATTCTCGGTTATGGTAATCTTCATCTACCTTTCTTAAATCCTTACGAATCTTTTTTAGTCTTTCTTTGTATTTAGTAGACATTACCTTTAGTTTCTGATTCTTAAGGTCTTTTATTTCCTGGTCTATATCTGCCAAATCTGAAGCAATATCGGAACATTCTTTAACTAGAGTCTTATACTTACTGCAGTTAAATTCTAGTTCATCTAACCTCTCTATTGATTCTTCATATAAGTTTTGAAGTTCTTCCCTTTCTTTAAATGCTTTACTGATGGGAGTAAGCATTTTCAATGCTTTCTTATATTGTTTATTCTTTATTAATTCTATGGACTCATCCACCAGTTCATTTAAGGGAGTACTTAGAGTTTCCTTGTTTATCTTAATTCGATTCTTTATCTCTTGTACTGCTTTGGTTTGATTTCTTACCTTTTGTTCTATTGCTACATCTACTTCATCTGAAATATGTTTTTGTTTTGCAATAAGTAACGCAGTTAGGTCTTTCCGTTCTTCCTTTAGTTTCCTAGATTTTTCTCTGAGATCTTTCTTAAAGGATTTCTCCCTTGACCTCAAATCGAAGTAAGCTTCTTTATTGGCCTCTAATTCTTTCTTTAGTGAAAGGGATTCGGATTCTAATTGATTAATCTCATTTAAGATAACTGCCTTATCTTGATTAGCTATACCCTTTGCTAAATTTAGGTATTCTAAATCGAATACTTCCTCAAAAAGCTTTTTCTTATCCGAATTAGATTCTTGGATTAATCTCTTAATACCCTGACCGAACATAATTGAGTTCATGAATAACAGATAGGATAATCCTAGTTCTTTATTGATGGCATTCTGTAATTCATTCTTACCCTTGATATTAATAATCTCGGCATTTTTAATGATTATGAGTCTATCATTTCCCTTAGCACCATCCTCTAGGTAATCTTTAAATTTTTGACATCTGATTACCTTATATGAATCCTGGTTTTTCTGAAAAAATACTTCTACCATGGTACCTTTATAATCTTTGGGTTGGTATTCTTTCCAAGTATTTACCTCAGATACTCCCTTTATATTTTTCCCATATAATGCCCATACCAAGGCATTCAGTAAAGTTGATTTCCCAAAACCATTGGGAGCTTTGATAAGGACTGTACAATCTTGGTTTAATTGTAAACTGAAGGAATCTATAGAACAAAATCCCTGTATATTTAACCTTGTGAATGTTAACATGATTCAGCTTTGTTTAAAGTATCAATTAAAAGTTGTTTCTTAGCATCATCCTTTATGCCTTTCTCCCTTAAATACCTTTTTGCTAGAGTTTTCTTAGAAACTTGCTTAGTAATCTTATGGTTTGTATTTACTTGAATACTAGTTTTCTTGGGTAAAATGGTATAATAATTGCCATCATCCTTAATTTCATCTTTGGATTCAACATCTACGAATTTTGGGAATCCTTTCAGTTCTATAAATTCCATAGATAAATCCGAATAAAGTTTCCAATATCCCAATTTACAATCTTTATCGGTTCTCCTTTGTTGTAAAGGAGCACCAATCATATAAACCTTCTTTGATAATCTTTGTGGTTTGTGTATATGACCACAAATAATTAAATCAAACCTATTCAGTACATTCAGATTTAGATTTTCTACTGAATCAATTTCTCTGCCATCCGTATCTTTTGCTCCAGGATAATCCGTATGAAGCATAAGGATATTATCAGCATCCTTATCAAGCTTTATATTTTTCAGATATTCGGATAAACCTACATTGTGATCTATGTAGGGTATACCGTATACTACTGCATTCATACCCAGACATCTTTTACCATAATCTAGGTTCACTATCCCAAATTGTTCTAAGAACTTAACCCATGAAAAAGGTTTATTACCTATAAAGCTAACTTTCTTTAAGTCGTGGTTTCCTGATATAGAGAATATCTCTACCTGGTTTTCTCTTAACTCTAATTCCTTAAATTTCTCATAGGTCAATTCCATAAGATCTTGGTCCATAGTTTCTGGCTTATGAAAGAAATCTCCACAGAATAATGCTGGGCAATTATACTCTTTACATTTCTCTTGTATAATCGACAAAACCCTGAAATGATTCAGGGTTCTTTTATTGTCTTCATTGAACTTAGCATATATATTAAGATGTAAATCTGAGAAGACTATTGCTATTACTTGTTTCTTCATATTAATCCAATCTTGACATTATCATGTGTATTCTGTCGTAGAAATCTAATTGGGGTACTACTAATATATCTATTACACTTAAAGTACTCCACTGAGTTAACAGGTTACCCATTATATCTGACATCTGAGCCTGATAATATCTATTTATGATTCTCTTTTTATTGTCTTCCATTGGCCATTCTTTCATATTGTACATACTCAAGGGAAGGTATATTAATAAATCACATTGTTGAACTGTAAGATCTTTGCATATATCTAAGAAAGCATCTACTTCACATTCTGGGATATTAGTAGATTGTTTATATATGAAATAAGCTGCTAAATCTACATAACTACGGTCTGTTACAAAAGTTTCTTTATCCTTGAAAAGCTTATTTCTCAGATTCAACAATTGATAATCCTTGTTTATGAGTTCTCCACATTCTTGGTGTAAAAACTCAGCATGGTGCATCTCTTTTGTATCTGGCATTAAATCTGACATACTACCAGATATAAAGGGTATACCATATTTGGTTTCTATGAACTTTGCCAAAGTGGTTTTTCCTATTCCACTTGGCCCTACAAACATAATTCTTTTCATGATAACAAATCTTTAAATGGTTTAATAAATTCATTTGTCATAAAGGATGCTAAAGAGTATTCGATACAGACTTCTTTGAATTTCTTGTATTTTATCTCCTTATTAGCAAACTTTTTCATAGGTAACTTGGATAATGGTACTTCTTTTTGAAATAATCTTAAATCTATAAGCTTCTTATTCCTTTCTGCAATCTCTACATGAGAAGTTTGATAATGATGCTCTAGAAATTTATCTAAAGTACCATATTCGTCCAATATTTTCCTAGCTTTTACAGGACCAATACCTGGTATACCCTTAATATCATCCGAAGTATCTCCCACCATTGAAAGGTAATCTACTGTTTCTTCAGGGGAGTATCCGAATAACTCCTTACAATTACCCTGATGAACCATCTCATCCTTTCTTGGGTTGTTTATTTTTACATCTTTGCCAATAAGTTGATTAAAGTCCTTATCTGAGGATATTATGATTACCTTCTCAGTGGGTTTTTTATTTAAAACTAGGTATGCTAAGAAATCATCTCCTTCATATTTAGTAGAATTATGCTTATCAAAAACATATTTAATTCTTAGGAGCTTAAGCATACCCATAATAATACGTTTTTGAGATTGAAGAGATTCATAATCTACTGAAATATTTTTCCTATGTCCCTTATAATCTGGTAACAAAGCATCTCTATAAGGAGAGTGTCCATTATCAAAAGTTATAATAACCTCATCTGGGTCCCACCTATGTAGGAACCCATGTAATGATCTAAAAAATCCGAATACTGCTCCACTTGGTTTTCCATCGGTAGACTTAAGCTTTTCGAATTTGTGGAAACTAGCGTGTAGTAGATTTTCCCCATCTATTAGTAATATCGTTTTCTTACTCATCGTCTTCCTCCTCTTCATCTTCTGATTCATTATAGGATTCGTATTCTACTCCATCTATGGGATAACAGTTTTCTGTAAGAGCTTCTAGTTTCTTACGAGTAGTACCAATGGTATTTATATCTGCTTTCCTTAAAAGCTTTCTTCTTAAGTCGTCGTCTTCTTCCAAAAGCTTTTGAAATTTCTCCTCTCCTCTTGCAAGGGTTTTATCCTTGAGTTTATATACTCCACCTGAGGATTTAACGATTATATCGTTTTCTACCAATACATCTTCTAATCCAAAGCATCTATCAAATCCAACCTCATGGAACTTAGGATTGAAGTATACTGGGCATTTGCTGATTGTAGGTCTTGGAGGAGCAACTTTATTTTTAATAAGTCGAACCGTGACGAGTTTCCCAGCTTTGCGTTCTTTACCCTTTTGCTTAACAGTGATAGATCTTCCTGAATAGAAAGCAGCTCTGATTGAAGCGTAGAACTTAAGTGCTGCGCCTCCTGTAGTTGTTGTATTATCTTTTCCGAATCCAACATTCAATGCAGTTCTTAATTGATTAATATAAATCTGTGTAACTCCCAGTCGATAAAATAATTCGCTTCTGATACGGAAGTATTTATACAAAGCCTTTGCTCTACCTCCCATCTCTGCTTTAGCATCCGTCATTTTTGAATCTATGTTATCTGCACAATCCATAGCAGCAACTGAATCTATTACCAGAAGTATGGGCTCATTGTGTATTAACTGAGATCTGAAATATAATGCTAAGTCTGCTACTGCATCAGCCACATTTTCAATACGAGTATCATTTACTACTGTAACTTTTTCTGGATCAACTCCATTAGTTTGAGCCCAAGAATTCATCCAAGATTGTTCTGCATCTACCCATATTACATGACCTCCCAATTGTTGACATGAATAAGCAAAGTTATATGCTATAAGTGATTTACCAGATGATTCTTCTCCTGCTACTTCTAGAATTTTACCAAATGGGATTCCTCCACCAAAGGTATAATTCAATGCAAAGAAAGTACTTGGTAACCATAGACCTGTTTCTTTTGTTTCAGAAGCAAGTACTATTGATGACCCATATTTCTTTAGTAATTCGTTTTTAGAGGGAACTTTTAAACCCACTTTTCCTTTTGCCATACTGTAATGTATTAACATAAATAAAGGAGATAACCAATTTCTTGAATTACCTCCTCTACCAACCATTTATAAAACCAATTTATCAAATATCTGACTTATACTTTCTCTTTTTCTTCTTAGGCTCATCGTCATCCATGTAATGATCTTTATGAATACCTTTCTTTTTCTTCTTTGGTTTTTCATCCTCTTCATCAGAATCTCTTCCTTCTTTTAAGAATGATGCCAAAATTTCTTCCAGTTCATCGTAATCTTTAATCTGAGATCTTACTATGGATTCCAAATCTACGTTACCTGAATACTTCTTGTCAAGTTTAGTAGGTTTACATGCACGAGCAGAATATGTAGTATCATTCTTACCTGAACCAGAACGGATAATTTTTATATCGTATCCAGTTCTTGGGTCTGTCATATCTCCAGCTTCGTCTTCATCCAAGTAAAGGTCGATAATATCCTGGTATACTGATCTTGGGATTAATACTCCCTTATCTTTTCCTTCATAATCTACCTTAGTACCTTTCTCATCTGAATATACTATTCCACCCACTACGTATTTTCTTCTTGGTACCAGCATCTTTGCAAGTTCCTGGTCATCTGGGTCTTTTGAGTTTTTCAGTTCCTGATATTTTTCCATAAATGGGCAGGGTTCATCAAAAGTAGCCGGGGAAATAACTCCTCCCAAATCTTTATTCAAATAGAACTGAATCAATTCAATACCCAATTCTTGATCATCGCCTGGGGATTTGATTCTCATTCTTAAGGTTCCCTCTTTAGGGAATACCAATCCACTACCATTACCCTTGGATTCTAATTGTTTTTTCCGGGCTAACATCTTATCTTTAGTAGTCATGCCACTAGAAGATAATTTCTTTTTCTTTTTGTCCTTATCTTTAATCATATCAATCTAAGTTATTGGGTTCTGAGTATGAAATCTCATTTAAAGCTAATACGGTGAACAGACCATTTTCATAAAAGGATTGTAATTCCTGAGGTAAACAGTTTTTATCGAATTGATGTTCTTTACCAGCATACAATCCATATTCGATTATACGACCGATTTCCACGTGGTCCTTGTAAGTTTGATATTCTTCTGTAATTACACCAGATTTAATAACAACACCCTTACGAGGAACTCCTTCCTTTACCATATCCGGAATAATAATACCAGAAGCAGTGGTATTAATCTCTTTGGGAGAATATACCAAGATTTTATTTTCTACGGGTAAACCTGGAATACTATTACCAAGCTTCTTAGCTACTAGAGTTGATATAAGTTGTAAATTATACATATTTATAAAATTTAGTTAGTAATCTTTTATAGTTCCTACTGTAACTTACGGATATTGGCATTAAGAGTTCTTAAGATGCCTTCTCTACTCTCATAAGCTTTACAGATAGCTATAAATTTATTAGCTTTAGCTGCAGCCTTTAGATACCTTTTGCAAATAGATTTATATTTGGGGTTTATATTAGCTTTATGAGATACGTAATCATTATTGAACCTCTCATTGGAATCTTTTATAAATACCCATGCAGCAGAATATGCTTCCTCTTTTTCTCTTGCTAAAGCATCTCTTTGTTTTATATACTTATCTCTTAATGAAGCAAGTATATAATAACTAGAGGGAGAATCCTTTAGCTGAGAATTTAATAAGTTCTCATTGATAGATAATTCCTTTTGAATATCTATTTCTAAGGTTCTACCCTCAAATACTACCTTAAGTTTATTTATCTCGGTTTTCATCTTTCAACTTAAAAACGTTTTTCATATCTTCTGCAGAATACTGACCATTTTCGATATCTCTCTTAACTTGTAGGAAAGCAATATTAGCCCTAGAATCCAATTTAGGATAACTAGTAAGGGATTGATATTTGTCTAACAGATTATACAGAGAGTATAATCGTAAATCGCAAAGGTAATCTATACCAGCAACTTCAAGTAATTTCATGAAGATTACATAAAATCTAAGAGTAGTATCATCAAAGCATTCTACTGTTTCTTCATCCATCTTAGAAAGTGAATGAGTTCTAAGTGATTCTATGTTTGAATTAAGGAACTTTATGTGTTTTCGGATAGAGTTAATTAACCTTCGATCTTCATGGTGAAGTCTTTTGTGTAATCTATCCAAAATTTCATCCATTTCTTGGAATGATTGTTCTAATACTCCAGATAACATGTAAGTTACATTGATTACCTTATCGGCTCCCTTTCTTAATTCGTCCTGTTCCATAATCTAAAATTTTAATTAGTTATATTGTCATAGTATCTTCCATTTTCGTTTCTGTAGTGGTAGATACCGATTCTAAATGATTTATATAAGATTTACAATTTGGGCATTGTATTACCTTAAATATATCACTATTCGATTTATCGTAAACTCTAAAAGCTTCGCTGGTATCATATTCAAATTCACAATCACATACTGGGCATTTAGCTCTCCACACCGTGGGACCGTTTAAAATCTTCTTCATGATTTTCGTAGTTTAACATTATGTTTTCTTAAAATACTATAAAGTAGTTTAGTGGATATCCTAAATTCTTCTAATATATCTTTTCTGGGTATTCCAATATTGTATTGATATATCAACTTATTTTCATCCACCTTTTTCTTCTTACGAAATGGGAATCTACCATCTCTTATACACTGTTGAGTATTATCTCTTGGAGTACCCCAATATAAATTACTTACCCGATTATTTAAAGGATTGTTATCCTTATGACATACTACTAAAGTATGATTATCATTTGGTAAATAAACTTCTGCAACTAACCTATGTCGATAGAAATTAGCTCTTTTACCAGAATCAGATATTAGATTATTAGATATATACCCAGTACTCTTTGCTACTGGTTTTATCAATCTCCAAGTACCACTATGAATAGAATATAATCGGCCATTCTTACATAGGTGATATTTAGAGAATCCTTCAATAGGCATATTACTAATGTACTTTCTTTTCATATCCCTCTTTATATTTCTTTATCTCCTTCTTGAATATTTTAGGGTAATCTTTTATCTTTATATGCTTATATTTCTTATGCTCTTCCATGTACTCTTCTACTGAAAAATCGGGTTCGAGCATTTTTCTATAATCATATCCAGGAATAAAAGGTAGTTCTTCTGCCATCGATCTACCTATAACAAAGTCCATTTCCATATCTAGATCATCTATCTGAAAACCAAAATAGGGTTTAGTTAATGGGTTTCGATAAATTTGCCACATCTCATAAATACTCCATGTGTTTATGTTTTCTGGTTTAGTGATTTGATAATTAGCATCATGAACCAAGCATACTGATTTTGTAGGAGGTAATTTTCCTTGTCTCATAAGGTAGTATATTAATATACTTCCAAATAAACACATATCTGATGCTGCAGATTGACAATTGCCCGTGATTAAGGTTCTATATCGTTTATCTTCACCGATTACTCTTGTAAAGAAAGCTCCCGATTTTACAGTAGGACACCATACTTTACCTACGTATTTCTCTTTCGTCAGATTATTTTCTGAATTGTAAGTATTCTTAGTGTTTACTGATTTCCTAAAATTAGAAAATTTTACTCCATAACTAGTTTTAGTAGCCCGTACAAACTCTTGGCCGTATTTACTTGGTTTCTTATCTTTAAAATAAGATAGGTCACCTTCATGGGATAATTCATACATACTTGAAGTATTATTGCAGAGTACAACTAAAGCCTGGAGTAATTCTCCTTGAGTTTTATCTCCGGTTGCCCATACCGACCAACCATCTCCCAATCTCATATTTTCTAATAGGATACTTAATTGAGGATTAGTTAATCTGGTTAATAATTTCATATTTAGCTTACGTTCAGGAACTAATCTATTGAGCTTATAAACAAATTCTGGGTCTCTTATTTCCCATATTACTTGATTCTTTTCTCTACGGGAGAATTCCACACCTAATTCTTCCATGATAGAATCAATAATATCTATCTTGTGAGGATTTGCAGTATTACTCTGACATATTCTTACTATATTGCCATTCTTCAAATAGCCATCAGTAAGATACCAACCTAAAAAAGCAACATAAACATCTGAATATCTAGCTTTTACTTGATTATTATGTGGAGCTCTTATTGGAATAGCATAGGGTTTATCAGAATTATATAACTCATCAGATGTTAATACTTCAGTTTTATTCAACTTAGAAATTTTATTCGGCTTAGTAACTACCCATCTATGATCGGGAGTAGATAATACATCAAGATGCTTAGTCTTTAACCTAATCATATCTCCATCATAATCAAATACATTTACCCTTTCAACCTTTTGCCATTCTGATTCTCCTATGTCCCGATTAAAAGCTAATATCTCATCACCAACTTTTAAATCTTCATAATTTACCCATCCCTTAGTTTTACTAAGGGCCTGGGATGATGGTAATAAGCAAGGAAAATTCAAGGCTAATCGTAAAGCATAAGCTTCTTCTCCTCTATCTGAAGAATAAATTTGGGGTAATCTTCGTTTTCTACCAAATAAAGAAACTAAGTACCCATTCTTTCTAAGGAACTTCTCTTGTTTCTTTAAGAAGGTTTTTAACTTGGGATGTTGACCAAAGAATATATCCATTTCCTTTTGGGCTTCTTCTGGTGTAACTATGATACCCGATTTGGGGTCAGATAATTTTACTGCTAGTAATTTAGCACCAATACCATAAATAAGTCCAAATGCAATCTGTTTAGCTTGCTTTCTCCTTACCTTCCATATCTTATGATCTGGGTGATTTTCATCCTCATATATTTTTAAAGCTTCTTCATAAGGAACATGATATTTGGTAGCAGCAATTGCCAAGTGAGGGTCCTGACCAGAGTTAAAAGCCTTCAGATAAGTTTCATCTCCAGATAAGTGAGCCATGATTCTTAACTCTGCTTGACTAAAGTCACTAGCAATATATAGAGTTCCTTTTGGAGCAACTAATTGCTTTTTTATATTTGGGTCTACTGAAGTCTTGGGTATTTGTTGAGCATTTGGTTCTGCTGAAGATAACCTTCCTGAAGTAGTTCCATGAATAAGGAATCTTCCATGTAATCTATCATCATCTTGGGTTTTCTCATGCCAACCTTCAATATAGGTTTTATACATTTTCTCTAAACCTCTCAACTCTAATAAACTATCCAAGAATACTGCCTTTGGTGAATCAGGTTTTTTGACAGTTAATCTTAAGTTAGTAAGAGTTTCTTCATCAGTACTTGGTTTACCAGAATCATTCTTTTTGATTACCTCAAAATTAAATCCTTCCTCTGAATACATTAATTGAGGTAAATCTACTGAACTACCTAAACTTACAGGTCTAATTAACTCTAATTCCTTTTTCGTAGTAAAAACTCCTGCTCGTATATTAGCAATCTTTTGTTCCCTAGATTGTATCTTTCTCTTATCTACTCTAGGGTCTAAATTTTCTATCTCTTCCTCTAATTTAGCAATGTATTTTTCAATCTTGGATTGATTATATAGTTTAGTAAACTTCTTTACTTTAGGCAAATTATATATTGCTTCCTTAGCTGCTTCTATCTTTGGTAAGTAGGAATCTAACAATTCTTGGTTGAATGCCCTATCTACATATAAACCATTCTTTTCTACAGAAGTTAATACCCTAGAAGCAGTCATGATTAAATTACGGTAAGTATTATATAATCCCAAGTCAATTAGCTTCTTTTCGAAGAAAAGCATTAATCTAAGAGTATAATCAGTATCTTGACATCCATAGTGGCAAAGAGGTTCCATTTCTTTTTTATCCCATGGAATCTTATCGAATTTATCTTGCTTTTCATAATCTCCGTATTCTGGTAAATACCTTCTTACCATAGACTTCAAATCATTGGGTTTTTCTTCATTCAAGAGATATTTAGCAAGCATACCATCCAAACATACTCCTCGATAATAGATATTATACTTCTGAAATATCTGGTCATCAAACTTGTAGTTCCAAGCCACTTTAACTACTTCAGGATTTTCGATTATCTCTTCACCAAATTTACGAAGCATCTTTTTCCAATTCCAACCACTAGAAGTATACTTCTTTGTTTCGAAATGGTCTAAAGGTATAGAACATCCAAAACCCGGTTGAAAAGTTACTGATAATATAGTGGGTTTAAAAGATTTGTTATATATTGGCTCGGCATTTGTTTCAAAGTCTACAGAAGCATAACCAGTTTGCTTACAGCATTGGATAAGTTTCTTTAGCTCTTGTTTATTGGTTATAATCTTATATTTCGTTTCCATACTAGAAGTTTTTTAAATAAAATAAGGAAGTATATCTTCCCAGACCTACTTCCTTAAACCTGATATGAGTTACTTTAAATCATTTTGCGAAAATGACATCAAAACAAAATAGAAATAAAGCATGTATTATATGATAGTATCCTCAAATACTCTTAGAGAACTGGCTAACTTATCCCAGTCTTTTTGATAAGTATGTAATGAGTCTATGGTGTGATACAAATAACCTGGTTTTACTCCAACCTCTTTAGCTACATATTCCATTAGTCTCCATGCAAGGTATACATCATTACCAAAGTGAGTAACAAAGTCCGAACTTCTTTGGTGATAGCAAATGTGTAATACCTTTTCTCCTTTACCATTCTGACGGATAAGGAAGTCATAATACATAGAGCAGGGTATACGTCTACTACCATCATACCAATCAGTATCTAATCCGTCCATATCACCATTGAATATTGGTAATACTGCTTTACGAGTGTCATTATCGTCCTTCAGTAATCTTATCAATGGTTTAATAACATGGATGATTCTCTCATTATAGGTATAATCAAATTTACCATTTACCAAGAACTGTTCCCATAAATCTTTTCTTAATTCCCAAGCTTTACCTGGATTAATTATATCAGAGGTATCAATCCTTTCTTGGAACTCAGCATCTGCCCATTCCCTAGACCTTGAATAGAAGAATAACCACGTTGGATCTTGCAAAGAAGTTAAGCAATATTGTTGGCAAATGATCTCTTTAGTTACAAAATCTTCATTACCTTCAATATTCTTATTCTGGTAAGTCTTTGGTTTTACAGTTTGACCATAACTGTTGAGTTCTCTGCCCATTTCAGACATTAACTCATAACTACTGCTATAAATTCTCATTTCTTCTGTTTTAAAAGTTTCTTCTTATATGCTTTACGTTGAGAGTAAGAGATTACATTCTCGGGATATTCGATATCTTCATATTCAAGAAGTAATTCCTTTGCTTTCATAGATTTATATGTTTCCTTATATAAATCTGGTCGAAGCACTTTAAAACTTCTAAAGAATACCTTAAAACTAGAGAAATCTTTCTCTTTACCGTTTTGAAATTTATCAAATACCTCATTCAACCTCTTTATCCAAGAATTTTCCTTATCAGTTCCCTTTAATACCTTCTTCAAAGGTTTATAAGTATGATACATCAGAAGTGTTTCTACATTCCCATACATTTGAGTGGCAAATAAATTGATTTGTACTGATTGTTCTGGTCCGTACACATATTCCGCCATTCGTTGTATTAGTAAGAAGTCGAAGATTAACCTTTTTGTTATCTCGGATGCCCTGATTACCATTGTAATAACAGGTATGTCTTCCCCAAATCGTTTGGAGAATGTAGCAGCAATTAAACATTGTTTACCGTTATCATGATGATTATTAAACATATAAGTAACGTTGTAATTCTGATTATACTTGGTTTTTAGTACTCTCAGCTTACTACGCAATAAATCAAGCTTATTGAAATCAATGTAATTGTTCAGTAAGCTTGTCCACTTAGTCTCTTTATAATTGAAACATCTACCATAATCAAAATCTGGGTCTACCCAAGCTTTACGTATTTTTATAAATACGTTATATACCACAGCTACTCCACTGTTTGCGGTAGCACCTTTTGCAAATAAAGATGGTTCTAGTCTTAGAAATCCTTCATTTAACTTTTCCCATGCTTCTTGTGAAGTAGCAAATTCTAATGAATGGATTTGCTCTTCTGTATTAAGCTCTAAGCCATTTAATTGTTTATTCCAACCTGACACAAATACCTCCTTTCATTAATATTGTGTAGTGATTCTCCATTCATTCAACCGTTCTTTCTTGAAATACAGCTCGTATATACCCAATGGAGTAAATCCCATTATTGATAGGAATCCCATATAATAATAGAATGCCTCTACCAGCCTATCCTGGAATTCTAGTTCTTTAGTTATTACTGGTGACTGTTTCCATGTACGATTCTTAAGAGTATTTCTAGCAAGATTCAAAACATACACTATCTGAAACAAAATATTTTTCTCATCGGTATGCAAATTTGGACTCATTTCCTTGAATCCCTTTATATACTCGGAAGTTTTATCCTCAATTGTTTCGGATATTAGCTTGAAATTTTTGAATATACTACTAACGGCATCTATCTCTAAAATCATATGAATGCCGAATGCCATTACATCTTCTAAGTTTTCTACTGCCTTTTGCCCTTTAGTCAGTTCTTTGTTTGCCCAACTATAGATATCCTCTGGCAATATATTAGCATATATCAGAGCTGATAAGAAGAATCCTATTGCATCTGCTTGTTCTTCATTAGCATTCTGTAGATTGTTGATTATCTGAATCTCTTCTACGTCAGTATATAAATTGGTATTCCATCCCTTGTTTTCTAGAATATCATTTATATTAGAAGTAGATTCATAACCCTCCATTAACTCCTCTACTACTTGAGATATAAGGGTTTTCATAAGAGATTGATTTTTAGTACTGTTAATATCCATGGGATATTCTGGTAACCTTTCTAAGGGTTTATAACAGTCTAATTGACGATAGCCAATCTCATACATATTCTCAAGTTCAAGCCCCTGTTTGATTTCAGGGGCTTTTTCTTTCAGATTAGAAATATCCATAGTAACTATTCTTTTTCTGGTACTGTATGATAAGAGAATAAATGTAATACTTGAACTAATATACTTCCAGCTTCGATTCCAATAATCTCAGAAGTTGGGTTGAATACACTTACCACTACTTCATCTCCTGGAACTTGACCAAGTACTTCTATACCGTATACTAGACCACTGTTGATGGAATTAGTTTCTTCATTTGCAGCTTTCAGTACGGATTTAACTGGAGTGAATTCTTCAATATGAATACCGGTTGGGATTAATAACCTGGTGTTCTGACCAAGAACGATAGTTTTAATATGACCCTCACTGTTTCTATCTAAGTCGAATGATACTTTACCAAATCCCTGAGGATTGAAGATTCTATTCAACCAGTTCCATTTCTGTTTGATTACTCCGTTATTGTATTCCATGAGAATATCAATCGTAAGATCTTCAGGAAGATACAGATAGAATCCCTGATCTGCTTTCTTGGGATATTTTACCTTTCTTGATACTGTATACTTTATATGAGAATTCTCTATCAGTTGTAGTCTTCTTTCGTGATCTTCTACTTTAACTTCTAGAGTTTTAATCCGTTCCTCATGATTATTTAGTTTAGATTCTGCAGTATCTAATCTAGTATCAAGATTATGTATCTCAGTAGTATGCCCGTTCACTACACGGTTTAAAGTTGAGTATCGATTCTCTAATACCGATATTCTATTCGCTAGTTCATCTAAAATTGCCATATATTATGATTATTAATTGGTTGATCCGAATCCATTGTTACCTCTTGTTCCCCAATACTGAGCATCATTGTAGAATTTTTCATGAGTTACTTCTTCGGGTTCTGTAAGATAAATGGGTACATGAATAAACTGTACTAACTTGGTTCCAGCTTCTATTATTTGAAACTCATGAGAAGTATTATATATACCGATATGAATCTCTCCAGTATAGGGAGAATCTACTATCTCGGCAGTATAGATAAGCCCTTTCTTAGTTGATATACCAGATTTGTTTGCTGCCATCAGCATAGAAGACCTTGGTTCTAATAAACCTTTGATACCCGATGGGATAAGTATTCTGGTAAATGGGGAAATGTAAATTACTTGTACCTGGTTATTTGAATTATATTCAAGTGTTACTTTACCAGGTTCAGGTATTTCACAATGGAATATTAACTGTGGATTAGCTTTTACTAAATCCTGTAGAGTTAAGTCTTCAGGAATATAGAAATCTAAACCTGCATCTCCTTCGTTTCCTCTTGATGGAGATTTTACGTCTCTTACTTTGATAAATCTTAATCTGTTCACTTTGATAAATCTTAATCTGTTCATATTATATTGCATTGTTTGAAAAGTTGGCCATAAGTTAATTTTGAGGGATCTCCCTTGTGAATACCAAGAGAGTTCATTATCTTTCTTACATCCCTGCTTCCATTGCCACATACATTAGCAAGTATATCCTCTTGTTTCACATAGTAATTTGGGTTGTTAAGGTATACCTTGAACATAGCCCATATCATTTCTATTTTTTGCATTCTTTATAAAGTTCTCTAATACGTTTTCTTGGTACTTCGAATTTCTCAACGGTTTTGGTAATAACTTCTTTTCTTTCTTTCCCTTTCCGAATCAAGCCTCGGATGTATTTCTTGATTCCAACCGTGTCTTCTAATACATCCAAATCCTTGTATTGATTCTTCTGTTCTAGCTCTTTCCTTGTGATATTCATATTCTGTGACATTTTGAATGCACATAATTCTGAGTCTCCGCATAGTTTACATTCTTTAGTTGATAAGTCATAACCAATACCAAAACATGGGTCTGAATTAGAACCCAGTTCTGCAATATTAATAGGTTCTAAAGGATCCTGATTCTTGATATCAGGTAAAGTTTGTTTCTTCTTTGCCATAATTCCCAATTTAAAATTCTTTATGATAATATCTTATGATTTGAACATCCATCATCTCATCTTGATACAGAGTAATATATGAATGTCCTATACCATTTATAAATAGTTCCCTGATAGACAGAAGAATGGGTGGTACTTCTATTTCAAAAGTATATATCTGAACTTTGATTACTAACCCAGATTGAAAATGAATCATAAAATAATATTGAACTTCATCAGGCTTATACCTGGATTTTTTGATAGGAGTTATATATTCTATTCCTATGCCATTGAATATATGTTCTGGAGGTATTACAGAACAATTGAATAATGATTTGATTTTTTGTAGAATCTTCATTGTTTATGATTATTAATGGTTAATGCCTCTTAACGTAACATGTAATATACCTTTCCTCCTACGGAGAAAAAGTATATACTCATAGTCAGAAATTATTATCCTTGAAAAGGCTTATGTCTAGGGTACTTATCCCAGAGCTTACTTAACCGGATAACTTTAAGTCCTTGATCTTGATAATACTTTCTTCTATGATTCCCATGCCTACTTAAATAATTCCCGGGATAATGTAAATCATCTAGGTAAACTTTGGATTTGGATTCATCCTTTCTTACCAATCGTCCTAAGAACTGAATTGATTTTTCTTGAGAATCCATACTGGCAGTATTCAACAAATATCTGAGCTTAGGGAAGTTTTTACCTCGAGCAATAATTGTAGTTGATACCAGGATATCTATTTTACCTTCCCTAAAATCTTTCATTATCTGCTGTCTTAATTTAGTATGAGTATTAACATGAACACAGGCAATATTATATTTATTATCTAGCTTCTTTTTAAAGAATTTGCATAGATTTTCACAGTGTGCAATATGCTTACATACTACGAGAGCAGGATATCTACCTTGATTAAGGTTCCATTTCAACCTATCTAATGCCATGGTCCAGGCAATCTTATTATGGGTAATGGAATCATCATATATTTCATTATAGGACATACAATCTGATTCCCAATTACCAAACCAAGGTTTACCTTCTACTGTTTTTACAATTGTCTTTGTTGAATACCCTTTCTTAATTGAGTCCTTAAGTTTAAACTCTGCTATTACATCGCCAAAGAAACAACGTAAATTCATATTCTTAACTTTATCCTTGGCAAGCTTACTCATATAAATGGTACCAGATAATCCGATTCTAACTCGGGTATTAAATAACCTAGTGATCACATTCTGATATTGCTTACTACCTCCTTGGTCAGCTTCATCGATTAATACCATATCAATCTTAGCAAGTTCACTCTGATAATATTTCATATTCCGAGAAATAGATTGAACCATACCAATAGTAAAATTACTCCAGTTTAAAACTTTACCTTGAACAAAGGTAATATCTTCTCCCGGTAGATATTGCTTAAATTCATCTCTAGCTTGATTTAACCAATCAGAGTCATTAGTTATAAGCAAAGTCTTTAACTGCTTCTTATATGATAAATATAAAGACGACATGATAAGTGTGTTATGAGATATGAATCCATTAGATAGG
>ENA-ORLF01000021-ORLF01000021.1-human-gut-metagenome-genome-assembly--contig:-NODE-21-length-117731-cov-6.77345_pt1 | contig 117731 bp, 99 predicted proteins | sample MGYA00243066_ERZ508822 | MGnify/ENA primary metagenome ERZ508822 (study PRJEB26277, sample SAMN04329791) | human gut metagenome | biome: human-associated habitat | host: Homo sapiens | place: USA... | reverse complement strand
AGAGTGGGTTTGATGTCGGGGCCATTACGGCCAATATGTCCATAAAGTCCATTAAACCCATTAAGTCCAATATGTCCGTTAAAGAATTGTAAACCAGATAACCAGTTTCTGCATGCAGCATCCTCTCTGCAAGAAAACACCTGGCATAATGTTTTCTTAACTCTTCCCTTTTTTTTCTTAACGCTTTAAGTAGGTGGTAGATATTGACGCTGGCCATGCCTTCTCCAAAATAGCGGGGTATGAAATCCCATATTATTCAGAAACCTGTTGCCGTCATTTTGGGAAACTCCGGCAATATAGGATGCCTGGCCGCCAGGGCGTTTGCCTGCCAGGGAACTGCGGTTGCCATGATGCATGAGGCCGGTGAACGGTCTTCCCGGGTGGTTGACTGCCTTCCGGGGGATAATCACTTTGCCATGTCGGGATGTTTGAGCCGTTCTTCCGATCTGGCTTCCTTTGCGGGGCTGGTGCATACCCTGTATGGGCGTGTCGATTATTTGATCAATTGTGAAGATGCTGCGGTTGCAGTCCGGGGACTGCATTGTTCCGCACGCGCCCGCCTGTCCGTTTTGCTGGAGCATGCTTTCGTTTCCGGCGCCGTGATCGTCAATATGGTTTCCTGTTCCGGCAGAAAAATGAAACGGCGGTGGAAGGAAGATGCTTCCCGGATGGAGGATGGCTTGGCACGGAGAGATGTCAGGATGAACCAGGTGGTGATTCACCGACCTGTTTTTCAGCGTTTCTCCAATGCCCGGCTGGCTTCTTCCGCCTGTGCGGCCGCTTTGTTTCTGTGCGGGAGTGAAGGCAGGCATATTGACCGGGAGTACATTGTCGTCAATGAAAGAAGGGCTGTCCGGAGGCCCGGCGTACGCCCGGAAACGCCCCTCTTTTTTCTCAAGTCCTACCTGGAGTTTTGTTCTGTTTGCTCCCGGACGGTGTTTCTGGATGCCTGACACGCATGCCATATTTCTGTATTCTGTCGTGACAAAAAGTGTCTGTTAGGATAGTATGTTTCCAAGTAAGGTTATGAAGTTTCAAGGTCTTTATACAGCAATTGTGACTCCGTTTGTCGGATCCCGCGTCGATGAAGAGGCTTTCAGGATGCTTGTGGAAGAGCAGGTGGCCGCCGGCGTTGCCGGGATTGTGGCCGTGGGTACTACGGGAGAATCCCCCACGTTGACTGTGAAAGAGCATTTGAGGGTGATTGAACTGGCTGTGGAATGTGCGGCCGGCCGTATTCAGGTGGTTGCCGGCACGGGAGCCAATTCCACGGCGGAGGCCATCCACATGACGCAGGAGGCGGAAAAGATGGGCGTGGACGGAACACTTCAGGTATGCCCGTATTACAACAAGCCTTCCCAGGAAGGCGTTTATGCGCATTTCAAGGCCATTGCGGACGCCACAAGGCTCCCGATCATGCTGTACAGCATTCCCGGCCGTTGCGGCATTGAAATTTCCGTGGAAACGGTAGGACGCCTTGCGAAGGATTGCCCGCATATCATCTGCGTGAAGGAAGCCGGCGGGAACGTCGACCGTGTGAGCCAGCTGATGCAGGTGGTTCCGGAAGATTTCACCATTTTGTGCGGTGATGACGGCCTGACGGTGCCTTTCATGGCCTGCGGGGCCAGCGGTCTTGTTTCCGTTTCTTCCAATTTGATTCCCGGCATCATGAATTCCATCGTGAAAGCGGGCCTGGATAAGAACATGGCGGAGATGCTTTCCCTGCAAAAGACGTTTTACCCGCTCATGAAGGGGATCATGACGCTGGATACCAACCCCGTTCCCATCAAGGCCGCTATGGCGTTAAGAGGGGATATTCAGCCGGGCGTGCGTCTTCCCCTGGTGCCTTTGTCGGAGGAGAAGGCGGCGCAGCTTTCCGCCCTTCTTCAACGTTTTAACATTCTTTAATATCTTACCTTTATGATTTCCATTCTTGTTACAGGCAGTTCAGGCCGCATGGGGCAGGCCGTCCAGGAGGCGGTCACGCAGAATCCGGAAACGTGTGTGGGAGCCACGCATGATCAGGGTCAGGAGCTGTATCCCGCCCTGGCAAAGTGCGATGTGGTCATTGATTTTTCCCATCATGGCTTTACCAGCACTCTGCTGGCGGAGGCTGTGGCCAACAACAAGCCTGTGGTGATTGGAACTACGGGCCATACGGACCTGGAACGGCAGGAGATCATGGATGCCGCCGCTTCCATTCCGATCGTGTTTGCCTCCAATTATTCCGTCGGCGTGAATACCCTGTTCTGGCTGACGCGCAAGGCAGCGCAGATTCTGGGCGGCAGCTGCGACATGGAGGTGATGGAGATGCACCACCGCCACAAGATTGACGCCCCTTCCGGCACGGCCCGTACGCTGGCGGAAATTTTGTCCGGCGCCATTGACCGGAATTACGAAGACAGCGTCGTTTTCGGCCGCAGCGGTTTGGTCGGGCCCCGGCCCGACAACGAAATCGGCATGCATTCCCTCCGGGGAGGAGACGTGGTGGGAGACCACACCGTGGTGTTTGCTTCCGACGGCGAACGCCTGGAACTTACACACAAGGCTTCCAGCCGCATGACGTTTGCCTCCGGCGCGGTGCGCGCCGCCCTCTGGCTTCAGGGAAAAGAGCCGGGACTGTATAACATGGAGGACGTCCTGGGCTTGTCCAAACTGTAATTTTCCGGCATTCCGGCCGTCCCTTTATCTGGACTGCCGGAGTGCCTTTTTACCTATGAAAAGAGCCGGTATTGCGCTGGGATCAAACCTCGGAGACAAGAACAGCCTGATTGTGAAGGCGCGGGACCATCTGGCGCAGATGGCCTTGTCCGACGATCCCTTTTTGCAGTCCTCCCTGTACGCGACAAGCCCTTTGGGATGCCCCCACGGCTCCGATGATTACTTGAATGCCGTGGTGGAGTTTACCTGGGCCGGAACGGTGGAAGAACTGCTGGTGCATTGCCAGGGGATAGAACGCGCCCTGGGCCGCGTGCGCTCCGGCATCAGGTGCGAACCCCGCACGGCGGATGTGGATATTATTTACGTAGGCGGCTTGGTGATTAATGATCCCCCCCGCCTGATCCTGCCCCATCCGCGAGCCCATTTGAGGAAGTTTGTACTGAAGCCGCTTTCCGACATCAGGCCGGATCTGGTCCTGCCGCTCCAGAAAAAAACGGTTTCCCGCCTGCTGGCGGAACTGGAGACGGAGGAGACGGAGCCGCTTCTTGTTGCGGAACAGTGGTAAAAAACATTCATATTAACGCCATGAATCAATCTGTTGAAAAAGCGGAACGCATCCGCGCCTGCAAGGGCACGCGGCATGTGACGCTGGTTACCGCTTATGATTATCCCACGGGACGCCTGCTGGATGAGGCCGGCGTGGATGTCGTCCTGGTGGGGGATTCCGTGGGAATGGTCCAGCTGGGTTTCCCGGATACCACCCACGTGACGCTGGACCATATGGTCCACCATGTGGAGGCCACGGCGCGCGGCGTAAAAAACGCCCTGCTGGTGGGGGATATGCCCATCCATACTTATGAGACGGTGGAGGACGCCGTGCGTACCGCGGAAAAACTGTTCCGGGCCGGAGCGGATGCCGTCAAGCTGGAAGGCGGCGCCTCCCAGGCGGAAAAGATACGCGCCATTGTGAAGGCGGGGATTCCCGTGATGGGCCATATCGGCCTGCTGCCTCAAAAAGTTCTGGAAGAGGGGGGATACAGGATCAAGGGGAAATCCGCTGCTGAGGCGGACGCCTTGGTGAAGGATGTTCAGGCCGTGGCGGAGGCCGGAGCCTGCTCCGTGGTAGTGGAAGGCGTTACGCCCTCCGTGGCGCGCCGTATTACGGCTCATTCTCCCGTTCCTACTTTGGGCATCGGTTCCGGAGCGCATACTTGTGACGGGGATGTGGTAGTGATCCATGACCTGGTGGGGGCGTTCCCGTGGTTTGTCCCGGCCTTTGTGAAGCCCCGCGCCGACGTGGCCGGAAGTATGACGACGGCGGTGAAGGAGTGGATGAAGGACGTGTACACGGAACCCGGAACTGCGGGCTCCTAGCCCTGGACGATTTTTATGCTGGTTTTTTCTACATGCTGGAATTCCCACCGCCATCAGGACGGGGAGGAGATGATTGATGAGATTCTTTCCCTGGGGTTTGACCATGTGGAACTTTCCCACGGCATCAAGCTTTCTCTTTTGCCGGGCATCATGAGGGCCGTGGAAGCGGGCAAGGTGCGCGTTGCCGGCGTTCACAATTATTTTCCCGCTCCGATTGACGAGGTGGGGGATGCCCCGGACAGCAGGCCGTTTACGGCGGATTTGCCCCAGATCCGCAGCAAGGCGATTGAGTTGACGAAGAAGTCCATTGAACAGGGCGCCTCCCTGGGCGCCGGATATATTGTTTTGCACATGGGGACGGTGGAACCGCTGGTGAAGCGTACGGATACGGCCCGGCTGCAGACCATGGCCAGGGAAGGGCTGGTGGGCACGGAGGAGTTTGCCCGGACCAAGGGGGAATTTGTCAGGCGCCGCAACCGTCTCGCTCCCGTTTATGTGGAGCGCGCCCGCGAGGCCATCCGCCAGTTATTGCCCCATGCCTCGGAGTTCGGAGTGAAACTGGGCATCGAAGGCCGCAGCCATTATGAACAGATTCCCAGTGAGGATGAAATGGCGGACCTGATGCGGGAGTTTGCAGAAGAGAGGTTTGTCGGTTACTGGCATGATTTCGGGCATATTCAGCGGAAGCACAATTTGCTCCTATTGAATCATGAACAATTCATCCGCAGTATATCTCCCCATTTGATCGGCGGGCACGTGAACGACGTTAAATGGCCGGCCCGCGACCACCAGGTGCCCTTGATGGGGGGCGGGGTGCCTTTTGAACGCCTTTTGCCTTTTTTCCCCGCAGGCGTGCCGCTTGTCTGGGAACTTTCGGGGAGAGCCGCCGCGGAGGACATTCTGACCGCGCGGGAATTGTGGGAAAGCAGGTTTCCGCAGACGTTGCAGTAACCATCTTGTGATTGTCAATGCGGTGCATTGCATATAGAGTGGGAACAATGATTGACAAGACGACATCCCGCGTCATTCTGGGCCTGCTGGTGACGGCCGGGGTGATGGTTGCAGCGTTTGCCTGGTACAAGGCCCGCGACGCCGCCAGTGCGGATGCGGGCGCGTACAAGAATATTTATGACGTGGATGTTCCGCAGTCCGCTCCCATTCCCGTGGACTACAGGCTGATTCTGCTGACTCCCCAGGAACTGGCCAAGGCCCCTCTGGCGGATGTGTTTGTGTCCCCGCTGGGGGATGACAACGGAGCGTTTACGTATTCCGCCCAGGGATTCGGAGCCATGAATGCCGCGCGCGGCGGCAGGCATACCGGACAGGATTTGAACGGGATTGGCGGAGAGAATACGGATGAGGGGCTTCCGGTGCGCGCCGCGGGGCGCGGGCTGCTGATTTATGCCGGGGAGCCGTCTCCGGACTGGGGAAACGTCGTGGTTCTGCTGCATCGGCTTCCGGACGGCCGTTTTGTGCAGAGCCTGTATGCGCATCTTAAAACCATCAGCGACATTCCTCTGGGAACCATCGTGGGCCGTGGGGAGCAGATCGGCACCGTGGGCACGGCGCACGGCAATTATTTGGCTCATCTGCATTTTGAAATGATTGAGTCCATCGCCCATGAGGCGGGAATGCCGGGGTATGGCAAGACGACGTTCAACCGGATCAATCCGGACGAGGTGCTGGAAAAGTACGCTCCCGACCCCGCGATGATGATTCCGGACCCCGTGATTGCCCTGAAGGATGTTCAGCAGGCTGCCGGCTGGGAGAAATTGCTGGAAAACCTTTACCGGGACAACAGCATGGAGGCGCTGGACAAGATTCTGCCGAAGGAACAGCAGGAAGGCGTCCTGGAACCCGCACCGTAACCGGAAAAGCCGTTTATGGAAGTTTGTCCGCCTGTCTGGAGGCCAGTTCCCGCTGCATCCTGCTGATTTGGAGAACGGATATCAGCCACAGGATGCTGGCCGCGGTTATCAGGGAACCGATCAGGAAGAAGGCAACCAGATAATGTTCCACTCCGAAAGGGAAAAGCAGGGACAGCGTGAGGGCGGTTGCCGCGGTTAAGTACAGCCGCACGGCCAGGGAGGGGGATTGCAGCATCCATTCTTCCGGATTTTTTGAGGCTCTGTACAGTTCCTGGATGATCAGGGCATTGAGGACCATGCCGACGAGGGGCATGCAGCTGAGGATAACGCTGACCAGGGGAGTGAACCGCAACCCTGAAACCCGGAATTGCTGCACGTTGGCGCAGGCCCGGTAAAGCCAGACCAGCTGGACGGCCAGGGAGGGGATGCACAGAAGGCTGAACAGGAAAATGAGGGGGAGCACGTAGGAGGGAAGCTGACCTACGACCTGCCGGAGGGTGGTTTGAACCTCCGCATAGTCCACGATATGATGGAAACAGACGATCCACAGGGTCCACAGGGAGCAGGCCAGAAGAATGAAACAGGCCGGAAAGGCTAATCTGGAGAGCTCGAAGAGGGAGTACCGCAAACGGTACGTGGGGGGTGGAGGGGAAATATCCGGCTCTTCCTTCCGGAAGGGGAGGATTTCCGGTTCTTTTTCCGGCAAAACCTGCCCGACCGGCTGCCATCCGTCCATGCCCGGCTTCCAGGTGAGCGTTTTCGAGTCAATGACGCCCTGGCCCAGAAATTCCCGGACTTCGTATTCGGAGTAGGACCTCGGCTGTGAATCGCCGGGAAGCTTCAGGAAGTATTCACTCATCGCCCGCATGTTAAGAGAAGAAAGGCCGCGGGAGCAATGTGAAATTGAGGGATGACTGATAAAGTTCTGTGGTCTAAGTTGTTCTTTCCACTTTTTATTTTTTCAAAAACAGGTGGTGACAGTAGATACAGTCACTGTTTGAGGCTTTAAAATTTTTTAAGAGAAATGTTATGAAATGCTGGATAAATCAAATGTTTCCCAAATATTTCTATAAATCATTGATGTCGGAATGTAGGAAACAGCTCCTTTTACGGCAAATATAGGGTCTAGTTTGTGAGTGTAAGCAATCTTATTTATTGTCGTTCTTGAATTTATTTGAATATCCAACATTAATTGATGTTAATGTCAATTATCTTGATTTTTAGGAAATATAGCGTCATGGTAGATATTATTAATATAGTGAATTTCGGTATGAATCAGGAAAAGTATATTAGTCAGAAAAAGAAGAGATCCTTCACCAGATTTCTTCTAACAGAGGAGAGCTCAAGAAAAATGGCGTCAGCTATGGATCAGAAGAAATTTATTTCTCTGGAAACTATTTTTGATAGCAATTTTTTATCACATGCTTTTCTGGATGACGAAGAGAAATGGTGCAGAGATACATTGAGCTTACATTTCTTTTATAAAGACAGCAAAAGACCTCATGGGTTCCATGACTTTTATGAGGACATGCCAAGTAGTCTACCTTTTCATAGAAATACTCCCTATCCGGTTTATTTCTCATTGATCAAAAAATTCATCCAATATGAAAATTCGCCGGAATGGAGCAAAGATTTTATTCTATCAAAGATAACTGAAGGCGAGTTTCCCCTTCTGTTTTATGGTGTGGAGCAAATCAAGAAGAGCAATAACAGGTATGAGTATTCTTACGCTTTTATCGCTTCCGATATTTGCCCACTACCTCCACCCCACATTCTTTTTTCAGAATCGGAAAAGGAGACCACTTTTTTGGAATTTCCTCAAGATCATTCATTGCCTCTTCCGTTTTTCAAAAATTCATTGGGATATTTTCTTGCTCATAGATCGCAGAATCTTCAAGAGATCCGGCAGGCTCAGGATATTATCCGACAAGTAGTGCCGGTCTGGGTAGATGAAAGCTATATGTCCTATGGTGTGCATTGGTTTCTGGAAGTTCGCCTCTCTATGCAGTGTTGTGAAGGTATGCTTATTTTATGTACTGAAGAACTGAGAAATAATATGAATTCCGTACGTGAAGAGTTGGAGGTAGCCAAAGAACTTTTAATGTCACGACAGGAAAAATTTAAAATTGTAAAGTTGTATTTTACTTCAGAAATATATGGTAATGAATATCTTCCTGAAGATGATTCCATGAATGTTTGCTCTTTTTTGTCTACGGATGAAAGCGTTCGTTCTTTTTTGATGGGAAAAGGAGGATTTTCTACGGGACGGAATTTGACTCAAAATGGAGAGGATATCAAACGTTTCATTGATTTGACTACCCCCAGGGGAAGATCAATCATGGACCGTGCTACGTTGATGCCTGCTAATATTCCTTTGTTTCCTGAGATTTTTGCCGATTCTACGACAGGGCGATTGACTAATGAGAATAAGGAGAACAAAGGTATTATTCAATTCAGCTTCATAATAGAATGTTCGGATGGGCGTATTCTCGAATTAGGCAGATTGGATGAATTTCATAACGTCACAGGAGGGCAAAGTATTCTCGTTTCCTGGTCGCCCTTTGAAGAATCCTATGATGGAGATACAAGATATTATCCTAATTCTTTGGAGGATATCTGGAATATCTATCAAATGGAAGTGGGTCATCATGTTCGTCTCAAGAGACCGGATATTGTTCCTTTTGCCTTTGTCACTAATATTTTAGGAAAAAAGAGCTATTTGTTTTATATTTTCCGTGTCCATTACCATGTAAAGGGAGAGGAACTCCTAAAAAAGATTTTTCTTAAAAAAGATAAAGATGCCGTTATCGGTTTCTTTGAGGCGCAGGATTTGCTTCCTTGTGAGGAAGAAGTAGCAGTTCTTGCCGGCAATCCTCTGCAGCAGGGACCTGTGCCATTGCCACAGAAAAATAAGTCAGATGTGCAAACGCTCAGAATGCTTTTAGAGCAGAATGGAAATGATTCCTTCGTCCGCAAAGCCTCTTTTGTGGACTTCGGAGAATCTCAAATAACCCCAATCTCCTCAACCGCTCCCGGACTATTGCCGAAGCAGCTTGTCGGAGAAGATAAGAGTTGTCTTTATATTTCCTATCCGGAAGAAGAATACCTTCTGGCACTCGAACTTAAGCAAAAACTGGAAGCTGCCGGATGTGGCCCGGTGTATGTTCCTAATTACGAGAAAAGAGAATTGGATAAGGAAGCCATGCATTACAGCTATTCCTGTCTCTTTCTATGTACTGAAAAAACTTGTGATTCCGAGCGTATGCGTAAAGATAGCCAATGGGCTTTGGAAACGTCCAGCAAGCTGGAGAGAATTAATACGTACAATATTATTAAATTGTTGGTAAGAAAGGCTGACAATCCTGAAAAATGTTCTCCTGAAATATTGAAAAACTGCCGCACGTGCAATGCTCTTCTTGAACAGAACAGTTCTGATGCCGTTGGCTGCGCGGTCCAGCAACTTAAAGATATGCTGTGCAGCGGATTGGTATAATTTACACTCATTATTCCATTATGCCTGAAAACATTGATGCAAAAAGATATATAGATAAAAAGGAACGATATTCACATACCCTCAGAGAGCGTTTTGACAAGAGGGAAATTCCGTCTTTTCAAGAGTTGTTTTTCCATTCGCAAAGTGCTCCCCTGAATCACGAACAAAAAAAAGGAAAGGATATTATTCAATTCAGTTTTTTTATTACTACGCGCGAAGGGGATATCATGCTGATCGAACGTTCGGATAAAAGCCATGTCATCACGCGCGGCTTGAGTCTGCTGGTTTCCTGGTCACCGGCCGTGTCCGTTTTTCCCTCGGGAAATAGCTGGCCCAGTGATCAGGAAGACCTGTTCTTTATTTTTCATAAGGAAATTACATCAGAGCTGCTAAAAAAACCGGAATTGAAATATACGGGCTTTGCCCGCAATGACATGGATTCCGAAAGAACTTATTATTTTCATATTTTTGAAGCCCATTATCCTTGTTCATCATTTGAATTTAAAAAAATGGTTTCCAATATGGGAAGGAAACATTTGTTCATCAAAGACAAAGATATTTTTGTAGATATCCTGTCACTGGAAAATTTGAAAAACAAATATGTCATTACAAATGATGTAGATTCTGCCTTATTGGACTTTATTCATAGAAAGAGATTAAAAGAAGTATATATGTCCGGAGAGAATTGTATTCTTCTACCTGGCTCATTTTTAAAGAATTGAAAAAGTTTGATCAAGGTTTTTTCCTCATGAAATTTATAAAGAAATGTATTTCCAAGCCACCGGACACATCATCCGTGCAAATTTCAGATGATCTCAGGGAATTAATTGAGTTGATTGCGGAGAACACCCATAACGTATGGGCTGAAGAACGTTTGCGGCAAGGATGGAAGTTGGGACCTTGCCGGGATGAACAACTTAAAACCCATCCTTGCCTCATTCCTTATGAAGACCTCCCGGAGAAAGAAAAGATTTTTGACAGACGAATAGTTTCGGAAGTGATAAAACTTATTCAGGTATCAGGATTTTCAATTAAACGTTATTAATGATAGAATTGATTTATTATTATGGATAATAGTTTTTATATTTTTTTTACTGCTATTCTGGCAGTATCCATAGTGGTATGGAGATTTTTTCCTAAATTTAAATTTTTCATATGGATATCAAAAGGCTCCCTTACCCAAATAGGTGTTCTGATATTAATTATTATATTGATAGGAATATCGTTTCATTTATTAGATTCTTACGGCCATGGGTATGGTGTTGGAAATTATACATCTGCCTCGCCGGTTAAGCATTTTTTTAACTCTGTATCACCAGAGGCATTATATTTGTTCAAAAATAATTTATATATGCATTTTATGGCAGCGTTCACAGGGTATATCCTTTTATCCGGATTATTCATAACTACCTTTGTCAGTATATTTCATCAAAAGCAGGAACTTCACGACCTTGGAAAAATTGAGTATAAAAATGTAAATGACCATTATGTGATCATCGGGGGAAGATTTTTAGTAGGAAGTATTATTCGACAATTACGCAACCACCCGCTACCTCGTAATAAAAATTGCTGTTTATTACAGAAGATATACGAGAAAAAGCCTTATATTATGTTATTAACTTCAGAACATGTTCCCACTCTTAAGGAGCGTTTGCGAGCCCAGCTGTCTAAAGACCAATTTTCTAAAGTAATTTTTATTCATGGCGGCCAGAATTGCAAAGAGGATATTAAAAAACTGAATTTGAAAACATGCCGGGAGATTTATGTTCTGGGTGAAAATAATGATATTGACCGGGATGGTAAAAATATTAACACCGCTTATCTTATCTCCCAATTATTTGAAGATTGTGTGAAGAGCCAACCTAAAAAGACTGTCTGTAAAGTCATGTTTGACAAACATTCCACTTATGAATTGTTTCAGAGAGGATTAGGGGGTTCTCTTGCCAATATTAACTTTGAGCCTTTTTGTTTTTATAAGGATTGGGTAGAGAAAATTTTTGCCTCAAATGTAAATAATTCTTTTGGTATCAAATATTTTCCTTTAGATCGTGTTCCCATTGTAAAAGATTCTAAAAAATTTGTTCATTTAATCATTATAGGTATGTCAAAAATGGGCATTACGATGGCTGAAGAAGCCGCGCATTTCGCTCATTTTCCTAATTTTTCATCTCAACAAATAAAGACCAGGATTACTTTAATTGACAAGCGGGCTTCAGAAGAACTGCGTCAATTCCGTAATAGCCGAACAGGACTTTTTCGTGAGGTTTCTTATCAGCTTGAAATTATTTCGGAGAATAAACCTGTGAAATTTGAATTTACTCCGCAAAGAAATAATTTGTTTACTGATATCTTTTTTAATTTTATCCAGGGAGATATCTTAAGTTCTTCTGTGCGCAAACGCATAAAGGACTTTGTTAGTGATGAAAATGCCATTGTTACGATTGCCGTGTGTATTCCCAACCCAGCAGATGCTCTGAATATAGGGTTGAATCTTCCTTCTTGCGTTTATGATTCTTGTCGCAGCAAGCGTACAGTGCCCGTTTTGGTTCAGCAGGAGACTGTAGAAAGTGTTTTATCCGTGAATGAACATCATATCCCGACGAAGTGTTACCAACCTTATAAAAATGTTTTTCCTTTCGGCATGTTGGATGAGGTAACAGGTATTGTTTGTGATAATGACCGTGGAGCACAAATTGTGAATTATATTTATTCATTTGCTTCTGAATGGATTAGGAAAAATGAGGATTTTTTAGAGGAAAACAAGGAGTATCTCGATTGGATTATTAATTCCATACTTAGTGAGAGAGACAAGGTGGAAAACGGTATGAAGGAATACTTAAAAAATAAGGCGGAAAAAGATTGGGAGGAAATGAATATAAAAAATAAGTTTTCCAATAGATATAGTGCAGCCTCCGTAGAAATTAAGCTTCGAAGTGTGGAGATACCCCCTGAGTTTTTTCGTCAAAGCAGGGCATTCTGTGAAAAATGGCATACCGTTCTAAGGGATAATGCAAATATATTGGCTTCAACGGAACATAACCGTTGGAACATGGAAAAATTATTACTGGGGTTTGTTCCAACATCTGACACGGAACATATGAATTGTCAAAGAGATTATAGTTGTAGAAATTTTTATAAGAACCGTTATGCAATTCATGATGCTATTAGGCCGTTTCACGAGCTGGGAATAAAAGATAGAGTTTACGATTATTTCTTTGTACTTTACTGTTATCTTATCTGTTTACCTGGCGATGAATAGTATACAGACCCATTGGAGAATGATGTATCAGGAAAAGAACCAGCCCTTGCCGATTGTTTTATTCTGCAAGGGCTTAAGAAATGGGAAATTTTGGTCGAGCTGACAGGATTCGAACCTGCGACCTCTTCGTCCCGAACGAAGCGCGCTACCAGCCTGCGCTACAGCTCGTTGATATGGTGCGGCACAGTCTAAGGGCGGAAAGGCGGTTTGTCCAGTTTTTTTTGTTCGCGGCGGAACTTAATTGTGGTACGATTCAGGGGCTATGATGGATATGCTGGTGCGGCTGTATGATTTGCCCGATATTGATGATGAAGTGCAGGTCTTGAAGGAGCGGGGCATCCTGATCCGGCGTCCCGGAGCTTATGAACGGCATCTGGTTGCGGATTGGGTAGGGCTCCATTTTTCCCCCAAGTGGGTGAGTGAGACGAAGACGGCTTTTGCACGACAGCCCATTTCCTGTTTTATTGCTACGAGAGAGAAGCAGATGATCGGGTTTGCCTGCTACGACGTGACGGTCCGGGGGTTCCTGGGGCCGATGGGCGTCGGGGAAGAGGCCCGGAAGAGCGGTGTGGGGCGGGTGTTGCTGGTTTCCGCCCTGCGCGGTTTGAGGGATATGGGGCATGCGTACGGGATTATCGGCGGTGTGGGGCCTGCCGACTTTTATGCCCGGACGGTAGGCGCTGTTCCCATTGAGGGGAGTTCCCCCGGTATTTACGTGGATATTTTGCCGGAACCGCAGGCGTGAGGTCTTGATCTGCGCATGGTTTACGTTTTGTTTTTTTGAATGGCTTCGGAATCGCCCGCCATCCGGAAAGGAAAAAGTAAGGTGCGGGGAGCGGGCGGAAGAATGGAGGCGTTTCCAGCAGGTTGAAAGCAGGGGTAGGGAGCGGATTCAGGGGAATCCTGCACCGGAGGGCGTTGGGCGGGCCCGGAGGGAGTAGAGATATGCATCATGTGCATAAAAAACACCCCGCCATTTTCATTTGCGGGGTGTCTGGCCGAATGCCGGGAGGGCATTCCATGTGAACGCCTTTCCGGGACAGGCTGTTATTTGTCCTGTTGATAGCCTACCGGGTGGCAGAGCATGACGGTTTGCGGGGCTTTGAGTTTCAGCGCCGCTTGCAGGGCATTCTTGTCCATGCTGCCTTTCGGATAGGTCGCCAGGCCCGTGCCTGAGCAGAAGAGGGAGATGTTCTGGGAGACGATGCCCGCGTCCATCGCCGCCCAGGGTTCGGCCGTGTCCGTTACCAGGATGAGGCAGACGGGTGCATCGGCCGGCCGGGCGTCTCCGTCGCTGACCGGAACCAGGGCATGTGCCTTGTGGTCGTACAGATAGGAGGCGTCCTTGGTGCATACATAGATTTTGACGTCCTGCCGGTTCATGGCGGATGGAGCCGTGCGCTTTCCGGAGTCGGCCCGGTTGATGCCGTTGGCCGCCCAGACGAGGTCGGAGAGGTCTTTCTGGGAGAGCATTTTATCCGAACAGCTGCGGATGGATTGCCTGTCCGACAGGGCTTTCATGACTGTGGAGCCGCGCGTCAGGTCCGGCTGGTCCAGCTTGATGGTTTCCGCCGCCTGGAGCAGGGCGGTTCCGGCCAGTCCCAGGGAAACAATAAGAGGAAGGAGGTGTTTTTTCATGTTACGGAAGTGCAGGGGTTATGGAATGGAGGGGAAGGATTCCCCCATTGCGGGAATTTAACATGGGAACGTGCCCTCTCAAGGCTTTTCTGCGCCCTGTTTTTCAGAAGCGTTTCCACAGGGGAGAGAACGGGGCGGGAAAGTCTTCATGCCAGCGGAGAGTTTTTTCAAGAAAAGCCTTGAGTTTTTATGGAGAACTGCTATTGAAAGCGACCGATTTTTCGCCCGGCGGGGGAAGGCGCCCCGATTGCCCGCCGGCCAACCAGGGGCCATGAGAAAAATCGCCAATACTAACTCATCAACCATTTAAATGAGCACAACTGAACTGGCGGAGCTGATTGACAGCAAGTTCCGCGAATTACGAGAAGGTTCCATCGTTACCGGAACCATCCAGGAAATCCGTCCCCAAGTCGTTTTGGTGGACATCGGCTACAAGTCCGAAGGCGCTATTTCCATTTCCGAGTTTGAAGACGAGGAGATCGAAGTAGGGGACCAGATCGAGGTCCTTCTTGAACGCCTCGAAAACGACGAAGGTATCGTCGTCCTTTCCAAGGAAAAGGCCGCCCATAAGCAGAATTGGGACAAGATCGTGGGCGTGTACCGCGACGGCGGCCTGGTCAAGGGCAAAGTGAAGAGCGTCGTCAAGGGCGGCCTGATGGTCAACGTTGGCGTGGAAGCCTTCCTGCCCGGTTCCCAGGTGGATATCATTCCCCCGCGCGACCTGAACGAGTATGTCGGCAAGGTTTACGAGTTCAAGATCGTCAAGGTGAACGACGACCGCAAGAATATCGTTCTTTCCCGCCGCGAGGTGATCGAAGCCGAACGCGCCGACCAGCGCCAGCGCTTCCTTGAAACCGTCAAGGAAGGCGACAAGGTGGAAGGCCTCGTGAAGAATATCACGGACTTCGGCGCTTTCGTGGACCTCCGCGGCATGGACGGCCTGCTCCACATTACGGACATGAGCTGGGGTCGCGTGAACCATCCGAGCGAAATGCTCCACATCGGCCAGTCCCTGGAAGTCGTGATTCTGGAAGTGGACCGCGACAAGGAACGCGTTTCCCTGGGCCTGAAGCAGATGACGGACAATCCCTGGGCGGACATCGAACGCAAGTATCCGATCAATTCCCAGGTCAAGGGCCGCGTGACGAAGCTCCTGCCTTACGGCGCCTTCGTGGAGCTGGAAAAAGGCGTGGAAGGCCTCGTTCACGTTTCCGAACTGTCCTGGGTCAAGAGAATCACCCGTCCGAGCGACGTGCTGAAACTGGACCAGGAGATCGAAGCCGTTGTGCTTTCCATTTCCGTCAAGGAACAGAAGATATCCCTCGGCGTCCGCCAGCTGGAAGACAATCCCTGGGCGGATATCGAATCCCGCTTCCCGATCGGCACCGTTATCAAGGGCCAGGTCCGCAATCTTACTCCCTACGGCGCCTTTGTGGGCCTGGAAGAAGGCATCGACGGCATGATCCACGTGTCCGACATGAGCTGGACCCGCAAGATCAACCACCCCTCCGAAGTGCTCAAGAAGGGCGACGAAGTGGAAGCCATCGTTCTGGAAATCAAGAAGGAAGACCAGCGTGTCTCCCTTGGCATCAAGCAGCTTGAGTCCGATCCGTGGGAATCCATCAACGACCGCTTCAAGGTGGGCGACATGGTGAGCGGCCAGGTGGCCAAGATCGCCAGCTTCGGCGCCTTTGTGAATCTGGACGGCGACATCGACGGCCTGATCCACATTTCCCAGCTGAGCGAAGACCATGTGGAACGCGTGAAGGACGTGATCAAGGTGGGTGATGAGATCACCGCCCGCGTGATCAAGGTGGACAGCATCGAACGCCGTATCGGCCTTTCCATCAAGGCCGTCAATTACGACACCGAACAGCTCCGCCGTGAAACCGCTTCCTTTGAAGCCCTCCGCCCGAGCAGCGACATGGTCGGTCTGGAACACGCCTTCAATCTGGCTACCCGTGAAAACGAAGAATGGAGCCCCTCTGAAGAGAAGTAAGCTTCACTCCGTTTTACACTGATTGATTTGGCCGCCGCGGATGTTCTGTCCGCGGCGGCTTTTTTTTCTAATTCTAAATAAGGCTGGAAAAAATCTTGAGTTAGTTCCGCCTAAGGGGTTAACTAATCTCTCACACCATGCTGGAACTTACCAAGAGCAATGAAGATTATCTGGAGGCCATCGGCCTGCTGTCTGAAAAGAGCGGCACAGCCCAGGTGCGGGATATTGCAGAAATGCTCAAGGTGAAGATGCCTTCCGTGACTTCCGCCGTGAAGCAGCTGGCGGACATGGGCCTGGTGGAATACACGCAGTATGCCCCCGTCAAGCTGACTCCACAGGGGCGCAGAATCGCGGGCAAGATCATCGTCAGCCACGGCATTTTGTTTGATTTCCTGCGTGAAGAACTCGCCCTGTCGGAGGAACGGGCCAATGAGGTTGCCTGCCAGATTGAGCACATCATGACTTTTGAGGAGATTGAACGGCTCAAGTCCTGCCGTATTCGCCCGTTTGCGGACGGTATGGAAAACGGAGGCAGATAGAGTGTCTTGATCCCGGGGCGGAACCGCAAGGTTCGCGTGCTTTTAAAGGAGACTGGGAATTCCGTTTTTGTGGAGGGGGATTGAGGTTTTACGGGCGGAAGAGGCTTTCCGTAGGACATTTTCAGCTTAGAATAGGGAAAGAGGGGAAGAGGGCGATTCCTGTTTTCCACGGCAGGATTTTACGAGTTACGGAAGGCGGGCAAGAAAATTTTCTTCTCCCGGGTTTCAGGGGAGTTTTTTCGCCATGAAAGTCGGGAGCTTTTCCATCCCGGGTTCCGGGAGTGCAGGAATGGAAGGAAGTATTGGAGGGGCAGGGCTGGTTCTCGTATGGCCATTTGCCGGCTCATGGCGCGGGATGACTTGAAGGCACGGCATTTTGCCCTTTTCCGCTTGTCTGATTCATGGTAGGTTCCCGCGCATGGATCCCCATATCGCTGCAGATCTCTCGGCGCTCGACACGGCTGCCTTGCACAGCCGTCTTTCCGAGCTCGGGAGCTATCTTTGACTTGGACGGCATACAAAAACGAGTAGCCGAGTTGGACGAACGCATGAGCGCCCCGGATTTTTGGGATGACCAGAACGCCGCGCGGGCGCTGATGGCGGAAGTGAATCCCCTGAAGCACAGGATGGAAGCGTTTTCCTCCCTGAAGTCCCGCCTGGAAGATATAGACGCCACAATTGAACTGGCCCAGGAGGCGGATGACGACGACCTGGGACGCGAGGCTGTGGAAGAGTTCGGCAAATGGGAGAAGTCCCTCGCCGATTTTGAGCTGCTGACCCTGCTGAACGCTCCGCAGGACCAGGCTTCCTGTTATTTGACGATTCACGCCGGAGCCGGCGGCACGGAGGCCTGCGACTGGGCATCCATGCTGCTGCGCATGTATATGCGCTGGTGCGAACGCCGCGGCTTTACGGTAACTTATCTGGAAAGTACGGACGGCGACGATGCCGGCATTCGTTCCGTGACCGTGAAGGTGGACGGGGAGTATGCCTATGGTTATTTGAAGAACGAGCGCGGCATTCACCGCCTGGTGCGCATTTCCCCCTTTGATTCCGCCGGAAAGAGGCACACTTCCTTTGCGTCCCTGGACGCCACGCCGGAGGTTTCCGATTCCATCAACATCGAGATTCTGGACAAGGATTTGAAGGTGGATACCTACCGTTCCGGCGGCAAGGGCGGCCAAAACGTGAACAAGGTGGAGACCGCCGTGCGCATCACGCACATTCCTTCCGGAGTGATCGTGGCCTGCCAGAACGAACGCAGCCAGCTGCGCAACAAGGAAGAGGCCATGAACATGCTGCGCGCCAAGCTGTACCAGATTGAGGAAGACAAGAAGCAGGCTGAGGCGGACCGCCAGTACAGCGAAAAGGGGGACATCGGCTGGGGCAACCAGATCCGGTCCTATGTGTTCCAGCCTTACCAGATGGTGAAGGACCTGCGCACGGGCGTGGAGTCTGGCAACATTCAGGACGTGATGGACGGCAACCTGGACCCCTTTATTGAGGCCATGCTGCGCGGCCACAAGCGCGACCGCTGACGTTTTCCCTTTATGTCTGCCGCCCTGACCATAGACGTTCTTTCCCTGTTTCCGGAGATGGTGGAAGCCCCCCTGGCGGGGAGCATCCTCGGCAAGGCCCGTGAAAAGGGGCTTGTGGAGGTGCGCTGCCACAATATCAGGGACTGGACGAAGGACAGGCACCGAAAGACGGACGATTATCTTTGCGGAGGCGGCCAGGGCATGCTGCTGAAGCCGGAACCTATTTTCGCCGCCGTGGAGGAACTCAGGCGCCCGGAAACGCGGGTGGTGCTGATGACTCCGCAGGGGAGGACGTTCAACCAGGCCCTGGCCGGGGAGCTGGCCGCTTCCGGCGGCCATCTCATCATTCTTTGCGGCCATTACGAGGGGGTGGACCACCGCGTGGTGGAGGAACTGGTGGACGTGGAATTGTCCATCGGGGATTACATCCTGACCAACGGCGCCATAGCCGCCGTCGTGGTCATTGACGCCGTGGCGCGGCTGATTCCCGGGGTGCTGGGGGATGAACGTTCTTCCGTGGAGGAATCTTTTTCCAACGGTTTGCTGGAGGCTCCGGCCTACACCAAGCCGAATGAGTTCCGCGGTCTGTCCGTTCCAGAAATCCTGCTGAGCGGCAACCATCCTGCCATTGAGAGATGGAAGCATGAACGGTCCCTGGAACGTACGCGCCTGAACCGTCCGGATTTATGGCGGGCATGGGTGGAGGCGCATCCGGAGGACGGCGCCAGGTGAGATATTTGGCCGTCGCGTCAAATTTCTCTTGCCAAGAGGGGGGGCTTCCGTTATAAGACCTCGCCTGCCACCGTGAGGGTGGTGTAAAGCACCTTTCTGAACCTTTTACGAAATCACAAGATCATGTCCAAGCATTCCAGCCTCAAAGCAACCGGTACCGTAGGCGGCAAGCGTTCCGTCCTGAAGCGTTTCGAACGCGTCAAGCTTCTCAAGGAACGCGGTGAATGGAAGAAGGGCCAAAGCCCCCTCGGCCTGCCGAAGACCAAGCATGAAGCTTAAGCCTGACAGTGTTTCCGCCGGGATTTTTCCTCTGCGGGGCCGTTATGGCACATCATTTTCCTAATACAGGAAGCCTCTCGGATGTCTATAAACCGGGAGGCTTTTTTCTTCTGGCGGAACTTTTTCCCTTGGAAAACGTGTTCTGCCGGCAAAACAAACAAATAAAAAACATCCGCTGAGATAGCGGACATTACATTGATATGAGTGAAGAACAACATGGCTCCGAAGAAAACGGAGGTATCCGCATTAATAAATTCCTGGCATCCTGCGGCATTGATTCCCGCCGGGTGGCTGACAGATTGATTGAAGAAGGACGTGTGGAGGTGAACGGGAAAGTTATTGATACTCCCGGAATGAAAGTAACCGATAAGGATTTCGTGAAGGTGGACGGCCGCCACATGACTCCCATGGAGGAAGTCGTAGTGCTGCTGAACAAGCCCCGCGGCTATGTGTGCAGCCGTGAGGCCCAGGGCGCGATCGGCACCGTTTACGACCTGCTGCCGCCCCGTCTGCGCCATTTGAATTACGTGGGCCGCCTGGATGCCGATTCTGAGGGCCTGCTGATCATGACCAACAAGGGAGAGCTGACTCAGACCCTTTCCCATCCCACCGGAGGCATTGAGAAGGAGTACTGGGTGACGGTGGATCAGAATTTTGACAATTCCGTGCTGATGCAGTTCCTGCGCGGAGTCCGTATTCCGGAAGGCAACGCCAAGGCCAAATATGTCTGCCGCGCTTCCGCGCGCCGCGCCTGCATCGTGCTGGAGCAGGGCTTGAAACGGCAGGTCCGCCAGATGTTCCAGTGCCTGGGCTTGCGCGTGCGCAAGCTGGTGCGCGTGCGCATCGGGTCCCTGTGGGGCGGTGATTTGGACCCCGGAAGCTGGAGGTTCATGGATGATGCCGATGTGGCTCTCCTTCTGAAGAATCCGCCCCGCCAGCGCAAGTACCTGGGTGCGGCCCAGCTTGCCACCGGGACTTCCGCCAAAACGGAACAATCCGGCAATTCTTCTGATTCCGATGAGGGTTATGTATTTAATCCGGACGATTTTGAAGCGGGAGAATCTTATGAACCTTCCCCCGAGATGAAGACCCGTTTTGCAGATACGGACGAGCAGGATGAGGTTGCGGAGGGTGACGTGATGCGGGACGATTCTTTCCGTTCCCGTGACCGCCGGAATGACCGGAGGGATGATTTCCGAGGCCGCCGCGAAGGTGGCTTCCAGCGCCGTGAAGGCGGCTTTGGAGGTGACCGCCGTGAGGGAGGATTCCAGAGGCGTGAAGGTGGTTTCAATAGGGATCGCCGCGAGGGAGGTTTCCAACGCCGTGAAGGCGGTTTCGGAGGCGACCGCCGTGAGGGAGGCTTCCAGAGGCGTGAAGGCGGTTTCAATAGGGATCGCCGCGAGGGTGGTTTCCAGCGCCGCGAAGGCGGCTTTGGAGGTGACCGTCGTGAGGGAGGTTTCCAACGCCGTGAAGGTGGTTTCGGAGGCGACCGTCGCGAAGGAGGTTTCCAACGCCGTGAAGGTGGTTTTAGAGGAGATCGTCGCGAGGGAGGTTTCCAGCGTCGTGAAGGCGGCTTTGGAGGCGACCGTCGCGAAGGTAGTTTCCAGCGCCGTGAAGGTGGTTTCGGAGGTGACCGTCGCGAAGGTAGTTTCCAGCGTCGTGAAGGCGGCTTTGGAGGCAACCGTCGTGAGGGAGGCTTCCAGCGTCGTGAAGGTGGTTTTGGAGGCGAACGCCGTGAAGGTGGCTTCCAGCGCCGCGAAGGAGGATTCCGCAAGCCCGGCTTCGGAGGCAGATCCTCCGGCGGTTTTTCCCGCGGAGGCAGAGGACGTTAATCATTTACTTGTGCCGGTATGAAGAGACATTGCAGATGGTGGTTCCTTGCCGGATTATGCGCGCTGTGCCTGGCACAGCCTTCTCTTCAGGCATCTCCTGTCCCCTCTTCTCCGGTTTCCGCCGGAGAAGAGGATTTTGACGCCTATCTGGCCGGGCTCAGGGAGAAAGCCCTGAACGGAGACGCAGATGCGGCCAAACAACTGGTCGTGCATTATGAGGTGGCCGGCAATGTGCCGGAAACTTCCAGATGGATGAATCAGTACGTTTCCCTGACGGAAAAGGCGGCCGATGCCGGGAACGTGTCTGCCATGCTGGACCTGGGCAAGCTGTTTTATACCGGCAGCCGTCTTTATCCCAAGAATATGGAGAAAGCCCGGTTCTGGTTTACCCGCGCCGCAGACAGCGGCAATGCGGATGCCCAGTATCAGACGGCGGCGATGATTTCCAAGGGCATGGGAGGGCGCCGGGACGAGGCCCTGGCCACCAGCTATTATGAAAAGGCTCTCCATTCCTGGCAGAAGGAGGCGGAAGCGGGCGATCCCAAGGCCGCCCTGTGGGTGGGCCTTCTTTATGAAAGGAAGCTGGTACCCGGCAGTTCCCCGGAGAAGTCCGTTCCCTGGCTGACACGGGCGGCCGAGCACGGCAACCTGACAGCCCAGGGTCTGCTTGGCTTCAAGTACCGGGACGGCCTCGGCGTGCCCCGGGATGCGAATTGGGCCGTGCAATGGTTTGAAAAGGCTGCGCAGCAAAAGGATTTGGGAGCCGTCATGGAACTGGGCATCATGTACCGGGACGGCAAGTATGTGCCCCGGGACATGGATAAGGCCCGCAAATGGTTTGAGAAGGGGGCGGAGTGGAAGGACCCGTACAGCATGGCCGCCCTGGCGGATATGCTCATGGAAGATTCCCCGTCCGGAGAGCATGCCGCCCGTGCTTTAGCTTTGTACAGGGAGGCCGCCGCCATCGGCTATGCTCCCGCGGCCCTGAAGGCGGCGGAACTGCTTCAGAACGGCAAGGGCGGCGAACTGGATGCTGATGAAGCGTACAGGCTTCTGCGCCGTGTCGTGGATGCTACGGGAAATCCCAAGGGCATGTACATGCTGGCCCAGCTTTATTATGCCAGGGGAGATGAGGCCCAGGGAGATTCCCTGATGAAAGCTTCCGCCCAGGCGGCCTATCTGCCTGCCATGAATCGCATGGCGCGCCTGCATCTGCTCCCGGACAGTTCCCTGGCCTGGAATCCTGTACTGTCTTATTATTACTGGAGCCAGGCCGGAGAATTGGGCGATGAAGGGGCGGCATCCGCCGCATCCTGGCTTCTGTGGGGGAGTTTGGCGGTGCTTTCCCTGGTGATTTTCCTCGTGGTCTGGCGTTTTCACCGTTTTGCCGTCAGGAGGCTTGCAGAACAGCAAAAGCAGGAACAGGCCGGAGGCGATGACGCATGAAGCGCATTATGAAGTTCCACATTGAAATAAATCTGTTAAAAATATCGTATCTTCCATGATGAATACACTAGCCATTTTCGGTCTGGGAACTCCGGAGATCATCGCCATTCTGGTGATCGTCTTTCTGCTGTTCGGAGCCAAGAAACTTCCGGAATTCGCCCGTGGACTGGGCAAGAGCCTGGGAGAGTTCAAGAAGGCCAAATCCGAGTTTGAGGAGGAGTTGTTGAAGACGGAAAAGGAAGCCATGTCCGATTCCTCCGCTTCCAAGCCGGAATCCAGGCCTTCTCCGGAGCTTTCCCAGCCCATTGACGTGGAAGTGGAAAAACCGGAGGAAACCAATCAGGAAGGGAAGTAGATTTTCATTCAGTAGAAAATTTGAGCAGGCGGGATTTTTTCCCGCCTTTTTTGTCGGCCTTTTCCATGCCTTTCCATAGCTAGCAGACTGTACCGATTCCGATCTTCCGCGATTGATCCCGTGATGTATTCTTTGTCCTATGTTCCACTCAATTAAATTCTTGTGATTGATGTGCAGGGTTTATTTGTTGTACTGTCATTCACAGGAGGATGGGCATGGAGCTTTTCTCTAGCGACTTGAACCGTGAAATGGAATAAGGAAATAGGAAAAGGGAATATAATGGATATACGGCAAGAAATGTTCCTACTCATTCGTTAAATTAGTCAGGAAGAACAGAAGAATCACTAAAAAAGTCTTGAAAAATGATGAATCGAGACGAAAATTTCTGGTAACAGATGAAGTTTCCATCATGGTGGACCTCTTAAAAATGAAATCTATGAGTAAGAAAACAATACTATTTATGCCTGGTAACATGGTGCTCTATAAAAAACTCAAGTAAATGCTTGGAAAGGAGATACTGTTCGTATGGAGAATGGAAAAACAGAATCAGGGAGTCGTACGAATCAAGCCGATCCTTAATTTAGAACACTATAAAGGAAGGCATTATGATAAAATCAAAGAACTGCTGCAGAATTTCTAATAATATATTGTTCACTCTATGGGTGTTAAGTCTTTTATTTTATTTCCCAGTATGCCTTCTCATAGACAAATACATATCTCATGGGTTGCAAAAGATTGCATACATTTTTTATGCAATAATCAATTTTATACTTCTAATATATTATTTTTGCAATTTTGTTAGTTATTTTAAACAAAACGCAAATATAATAAAGAATGTTTTATATATTTTGTTTTTATTAATAAATATATCAATTTTATTCATATTTGTATTATCAATGGTATATGTTTCATAAACATATTTTTAGTTAAAAATATTGAAACAATAGATTATTCCTTCCTGTTGAGGAAACGATTTTTTTCTGTCCTAGGTCTCGTTTTTAGAATGAATTTTTCTTCTGCTATTATATTGAAGAAACGATTAATGGCTTTTCATCAAACCAGTATATTGGAAAATTTATTTTATGCTGATTATCATATGAACTGAAAATAAATAATTTTAAAAAATGAGATAAAGTATCCATAGAATTTTCAGCATATTGTTATAAAGATGCCATAGATGATTTGGCTCGTACGGGAATGGGGTATTATTTTTTTACAGAATAGGAATAAATTTTAGAGAAATTAAAATGCGATTGAATTTATGCAAACGAATTTCGTAGAGAGCCGACGATTATCTGAAGAAGGTGAGAACGCAGAGGGTACTCTTTATCATTGTTTAAAAGCATTTCCATAAAGATGAAGGTGAAATCATACTATCCCGTGCTGGCTTCATGGATTATTACATTGCTTTTCTGTGGAACAAACATGGGAGTCCTTTTTTATGATTTTCCGAAATGGATGGATTTGAGCAATCTGTCTGAATTGGTCACGGTGTTTTTTGGGTTAATAATGTTGGGAGGGCCTATTCTTAGTTTGTTGTGGGGAGTAGGCGGACTCATTGAAAATAAAAAGAAAAAAGATTTCATCATAGCTCTGGTTTTGTCTGTTTTATGGTTTCTTCCATTCGTGATCGTTTTTTCTCTTGGATTATCTTAAAGAGCAATCAGCATTTTTTACAGGCCGTTCCTTCAGGTTTGGAGGAACGGTCTTTTGCTGTTCCATGATCAGAGAGATTCCTGCGTTTCATGGGCATTTCCTCTCCACTATATGTGTTTTCTCTCCAAAAGTGGAAGAAATGAAAACAGAAAGTAATTTTTTTAATAATGTTGACAATCTTTTTAACGGAGATGAAGATGCCGCCCTCAAGAGGGTAATGCATGATAATACTCTGAGAAATTAAAAAAATGTTGGGTTTAAGCCTGAACTCGCTGCAAATGGTGCCAATAATGTCCGTTATTTTGCTTGGGCACTTCACGAAGGGCAATTAGGAGTAAGAGCTGCGCAGTTAATTGATTTTGGAGAATCATTGATTCGTTCTGGCGCAAGACAACAGGAGTGTGAAGCAGAAGTGGAATCTGACAGAGCGGCAGCTGGCTCTGAAAAAGATTTGTCTAAAGTATTTAAATTACATTATTTTGACAAAGATACATGAAATAAGAACAAACATAAAATAGCAGATACATGGAGAAAGAGGTTTTGTCAGGAAAAAAATCAAGGAAAATAATCAATGTTGCAAAAGCAATTATTTTTGTTTATACATTGCAGCTTGTACTATCATGTGTGTTATACTATCGTTCGATTGAAAAATATGAAATTGATGAAATTAAAATAACTATTGAAAAAGAAACACCTTGGTGTTTGAGTATAATACCAGGTGCGGGATTTTTTCTTGATATGGGTGATATTTTTCTGGATGGCCATGTTAATATAAGGTTCCAATATCATGGGTGGACATATGTAACATACTCGGATTCGTATGAATATATAGACTGGGGAAATGGGCTTGAGGTTAAAACAACAGATGATTTTGTTTTTCTGTATGAGAAGGGAAAATGTGAACCGCCTATCATAGGAATGCCTCGTAAGGGAATGAGAATATTGCCTCTTTGATTTTTTGAAGAACAAACAGTCTTTTTGATGGGCTGTTCCCTCAATGATGAGGGAACAGCTTTTTTGTTTTTCTTTAAGCCGGGAGTTGTTGTCATATGTTATGAAAATTTTTGAGAGTGCATGCCGTGTTCATGAGGAATTGTGCCAAGTGAAAATCAATGCAGGAAACGTGAAATTGTGCGCACGAACCTATGAAATTCATCATCCCGGAAGGCATTGATTTCTTGCGTTGGACGGGGGCTTGTTGTACACATGTTTTAATGAAAATTCATTTTTGCGGCGCGGCAGGTACGACGACGGGGTCCCAGCATTTGCTTGAGGTGAACGGGAGCAGGATTCTTCTGGATTGCGGTATGTATCAGGGCAGGCGCGAGGAAGCGTGGCACATCAACAAGGATTTTCCGTATTTTTCTCCGGCGGATGTGGACGTGGTGATTCTTTCCCATGCGCATATCGACCATTCCGGGAACCTTCCCAATCTGGTGAAGAAGGGGTTTCAGGGGAATGTGTACAGCACGTACGCCACGCGCGACCTTTGCCAGATCATGCTGGCGGACGCCGCCCGCATCCAGGAGCACGACTGCGCCTTTATCAACAAGATGAACAAGCGCCGCGGCATTGACCAGCCGGAGGTATACCCCACGTATTCCGAGCAGGATGCCGAGCGCTGCATGCGCCTGTTCGTGAACATCGGTTATGAACGGCCCATTCCGGTGGCTCCGGGGGTGACGCTGACGTTTTACGACGCAGGGCACATTCTGGGAGCCGCCCAGGTGTGCCTGGATATTGAAGACCGCGACGACGGTAAGAAGAAGCGTTTCCTGTTTTCCGGGGACGTGGGGAGGGGAGACAACGAGCTCCTGCGCGATCCCGTGCCTGTGCCGGATGTGGATATTCTGCTGATGGAAAGCACCTATGGCGGCCGTTTCCATGAGGCCCCCTCCCGGGATGACGAGACGTTCTGCCAGGCGATCAGGGAGGCCCTGGAACTGGGAGGCCGCATTTATATTCCCTCCTTTGCGGTGGAGCGTACCCAGCAGCTCCTCTACCTGCTGAACAGAGCCTACCATGAAGGCCGTCTTCCCCTGCTGCCCGTGTACGTGGACAGCCCCATGGCCGTGAGCGCCACGGGAATTTTCAGCATCCATCCGGAGTGCTTCAACAAGGAAGTGTACGATTTCCTGTTCCGGGAACAGGACCCGTTTTCTTTTGAGCAGCTGCGATTGATCCGCTCTGTGGGAGAGTCCCAGGCGTTGAACAGGATGGACGGTCAGGCCATCATCATTTCCGCTTCCGGCATGTGCGAGGCCGGACGCATCCTGCACCATTTGGCAAACAACATCGGCAATCCGAAGAATACCGTCCTTTTTGTGGGGTATTGCGCGGAACATACCCTGGGCCGTAAAATCATCGACGGCTGGAAGGAGGTCCCGATCCTGGGCAAGCAATACCGCGTGCGCGCCAGAATCCGGGAGATGGATTCCTTCTCCGGCCATGCGGACCACGGCGAGTTACTGGAGTATTTTGACAGGACCGGCGGTCCCAAGAGCAATATCATTCTGGTGCACGGGGAGGAACAGGCGTCTCTCGCTCTGGCGAATGCCCTGGAGGAACGGCAGGCCAATCCGGTGTCCATAGCGCAGCTTGGCAGCGTCATGGTGCTTTGAGCGGAATGCCTGAGCTGAATGGCGCTTTTTCCGCGTGGCCTTGCCCATGTGTGGAATCATTCCAATCAAGTCATGACGGCATGATGGCTGTGCTGGCCGCTTGACCCGGAGTTTATGCGGGGCTAGCGTGAGGATATGTCTTGCCTGTTTATTGAATATCCCAAGTGCACGACCTGCCAGAAAGCCAAGAAGTGGCTTGATGAACAAGGTGTTTCCTATGAAGACCGCCACATCGTGGAACAGAATCCCACGAAGGAGGAACTTCTCGCATGGATCAGGGACAGCGGGCTGCCGTCCAGGAAGTTTTTCAATACCAGCGGCCTGATGTACAAGAATCTGGGGCTGAAGGACAAGCTTCCCGGCATGAGCCTGGAGGAGCAGGCGGCTCTGCTGGCGACCAACGGCATGCTGGTGAAGCGGCCCATTTTAATTGTCAACGGGCGTATCTGCGTCGGCTTCAAGGCCGATGAGTGGAAAGCCGCCCTCCATCCCTGAATACTCCCATGCCCCTGATTACCCGCACGAAGGAAGGCGCAGCCAATTTCGGCCCCTGGGAGAATGTCGTCCGGGTGCTGATCCTGGTCTGGTTTGTCCTGTACACGTTGAATGCCATTCCGGACGTTCATCCCATGGTGGGGAGGATCGCCGGCAAGGTGAATAACTGGATCAGCTATTTCTTCGTCTTTGAATACATTCTGCGGGTATTGTGCGCCAAGCCGCGCAGGATGTATGTGTTCAGCGGCATGGGGATTCTGGATTTCATTGTCTGCCTGCCGTTCCTGAGCATGTTTTTTGGGGCTGACTGGCAGGTGCTATATTCCCTCCGGCTTGTCCGGGTTCTGGCCATTTTCAAGCTGGCGCGCTTTAATAAAACCGCCGCCAGTTTCAAGAGGGCCTTTTACCTGATCCGGGACGAGTTTTTCCTGTTCTTTTCCGTCATTCTGTTCATGCTGTATGTGACCTCCCTGGGGATTTACATTGCGGAGCACGAGGCGCAGCCGGAAAAGTTCAGATCGTTTTTCGACGCCCTCTGGTTTGCCGTGGAAACCCTGAGTACGGTGGGATACGGAGACCTGGTGCCGATTACGGCGATGGGACGCATTTTTACCGGGGTGATCATGTTCATCGCCGTGTCCATCATTGCCATTTCAACGGGCCTGATTACTTCCGCCTTTTCCCGCGTCTGGCAGGAGGAGAATATTTTCCCGCGCCATCGCAGGAGTGCCGCAACCAAGGTGCCGGCCACCGCGGAGAGTGACAAGCCGGAAACGGGGAGTTAGGGCGGTTCGGCCTTCTTCCGCCTGAAGGTAGGCTTTTTTGCCACGAGGGGGAGGCAGGGGGACCGCGGCGTGTTTCCCATGCCTGGAGGGAGTTCCTTGCTGTTGCCGCGGGAAGGTTTTTTCATTCCGCAGGAAGGAGGAGCCTGCCCTGTATGGGTTCCGGAGGCTCCATGCCGCCGTGGATCAGCATGTTTCCTGTGGTTCCATTCCCGATCGCCTTCCTTTCATGGAAGAAACATTTCCCGCCTGTGTGGAGGAATATTTTTTGCGGAAGGCGGTGAGGGCGTTTTCGAGTTTTTAATTATTCCCGGAGGGATGTGCCGGTGGAAGCCAGAAGGGGGAGTTTGATTTATTTTTCTCCGGCTCAAAAAAGGCTGCCCCACGGAAAGCGGGGCAGCCTGTCAATATTGTCCGGCAACCGGGAGGAATGGCTCCTAGCTGTTGTACATCTTGGTGTAGTATTCGTCCGCCATGCGGTCGGAGTCGAACTCGGGATAGATGTCCGTCATAGCATTGAAGACGATGTCCATCCACTTGTCGTTGTGATCGTAGTAGAGCGGGAGAATCTTGTCGTCCAGAATGTTGTAGAAGTTGTCGCGGTCGGAGCGGTCGCGGGCTTCCGGGGACAGTCGTGGAGAAGCCTCCGGAATGACGAAGCAGTTTTCCCCGTCCTTGGCAAATTCGCAGATCCAGCCGTCGTTGGTGGAGACGGAGATGGAGCCGTTCATGGCCGCGGACATGCCGGAGGTGCCGGACGCTTCACGGGTGACCACGGGGTTGTTCAGCCAGACGTCCGAGCCGTTCTTGAGGTAGCGGCTCAGGCCCAGTTCATAGCCGGTGAGTACGGCGGAACGGGGGTATTTGGCGGTCATGTCGTTCAGGCGGTTGAAGATTTCAATGGCGCCGTGGTCCATCGGGTAGGGTTTGCCCGCCCAGATGAATTGCACCGGATAGTTGGTGCGCTGGAGCATGCGCTCAAATATGGTGGGATTCCCCGTGACCAGATCCGGACGCTTGTAGGCCGCAAAGCGGCGCGCCCAGACGATGGTGAGGCAGTTGGGATCAAAGACGCGGCCGGTCTGTTCCCCCACGATGCGGAAAAGGGCTTTTTTCAGGGCGCGCTTGCGGCGGATGAAGGCTTCCTTGTTCCGGGCATGGAAGGCTTCCGCCAGTTCCGGGTCCTGCCAGTATTTCTGATTCTGGGCGTTGGTGATGTGGGTGATGGGGCAGATGCCCTCATAGTCTTTCCACATCTGGCGGGAGACTTCCCCGTGAAGCTTGGAAACGCCGTTGGCGATGTGGGAGAGGCGCAGGGCGGCCAGCGTATAGTTGAAGGTGTTGTCCGTCAGGCCTACGGCGGCGCGGACCTGTTCCATGGAGAGGCCGTCGAAGAAGGAGAACGTGTTCATCGTGTTCACGTCCATCTTTTCATTGCCTGCTTCTTCCGGCGTGTGGGTAGTGAAGACGAAGCGCTTGCGCACTTCCTCCACGCTGCCCGTCTTGGCCAGCACGTGGAAGGCGGCGGCAAGGCCGTGGGCTTCATTGAGATGGTAGATTTCCGGCTCAATGCCCAGTTCGTCAAAGAGGCGCGCTCCCCCCTTGCCGAGCAGCACGTACTGGGCGATGCGGGTGAAGCCGTTGGCATCGTACAGGCGGCGGGAGATGTTGCGGCTTTCTTCGTCGTTTTCCTCCAGGTCCGTGGAAAGGAAGAACATGGGGGCGGTGCCGAATGTTTCCGGATTCAGGAAGTAGGCCTTTACCCACACGGGGGAGCCGCAGACATGGATGAGGAATTTGATGTTGTGGTCTTCCAGGAACGGGTAGTTTTTACGCATGTACTGCGTAGCCATGGAGCCGTCTTCCGCTCGAATCTGGTTGTAGTAGCCGTAGCTCCACAGAATGCCGACGCCGACCAGGTTCTGGCGAAGGTCATAGGCGCTGCGCATATGGGAACCGGCCAGATAGCCCAGGCCGCCGGAGTAAATCTTGAAGGAGTTGTCGATAGCATATTCCATGCAGAAATACGCTACGCTTTTTCCGTATTTGGGATCGATTTCATATGGATGTTCGAAAATGGTGGGTAAAAATGATTTCGCCATGGCTCTGTAAGTATGGAGTAAGATGTTCAGCAGATGAACCGTGTAGCTTGGTAGCACGATTCGCTATTATTGGAAAGTGCAAAGTGCGTGTGTGGCGGAATTGACTATTGAACAGGAAAGCTTTTCCGTAAAGGCGGATAAACGGTTTTTTCCCGCCTTCACGGCATGGCGCGTAACTGCGTTTTCCAGGGGCGTGCAAGTGAATTTTGAGCTTGCCGCCGGAGGGGAAAAAGAGCATGAATGGGGCGCATGAAAGCTCTTGTAAAAACGCAGGCAGGTCCCGGTTTGGAATTGATGGATGTTCCCATGCCGGAAGTCGGCCCGAACGATGTTCTGATTAAGATTCACAAGACGGCCATTTGCGGCACGGACCTCCATATCTGGAACTGGGACAAATGGGCCCAGCAGACCATTCCCGTGGGCATGCATGTGGGGCATGAGTTTTGCGGCGTGATTGAGTCCGTGGGGTCCTCCGTGACCGAGTACAAGCCCGGGGAGATCGTTTCCGGAGAAGGACACATCGTCTGCGGCCACTGCCGCAGCTGCCGCTCCGGCCAGAAGCACCTGTGCCCGAATACGCAGGGCGTGGGAGTGAACAGGCCCGGATGTTTTGCGGAATACCTTTCCATTCCCCAGGACAACGTGGTGCGCATTCACAAGAATATTCCGATGGAAATCGCCTCCATTTTCGACCCGCTGGGCAATGCCGTCCATACGGCCCTTTCCTGGGACCTGGTGGGTGAAGACGTCCTGATTACGGGCGCCGGCGTCATCGGCTGCATGGCCGCCGCCGTGTGCAAGAAGGCCGGAGCCAAAACCGTGGTGATTACGGACATCAACGATTTCCGCCTGGGTCTGGCCAGAACCCTGGGAGCGGACCGCACGGTGAATGTGACCCGTGAAAAACTTTCCGACGTGATGAAGGAACTGGAAATGACGGAAGGGTTTGACGTGTGCCTGGAAATGAGCGGCGCTCCCTCCTGCCTGAAAGACATCATCGATAATTCCCGCAACGGCGCGAGCATTTCCCTGCTGGGAATTCAGCCGGACGGCTCCAGTATCGAATGGAACAAGTTCATCTGGAAAGGCCTGAAGATGAAAGGCATTTATGGACGTGAGATTTTTGAAACATGGCACAAGATGGATTCCATGATCCGCAGCGGCCTGGACATCGCCCCGATCATCACGCACCGCCTGCCTTATACGGAATTCAGGGAAGGCTTTGAGGCCATGAATTCCGGCAAGTCCGGCAAGGTGGTGCTGGACTGGGTCAACTGATCCGGCCTGCCTCCAGTCGCATTTGCCCCGGCTTTCATTGAAAGGGAAGCTGGGGCTTTTTTTGCAGAAGGGTCAGGCGGTTTTCCGGGATGCGTCCGGAGTCTGTGCGGCCTGGGCCAGTTTCCGGCGTTCCTCCTTCATACGGCGCGCGTAGCTGTCATCGTCTTCCTCAAAGGCATCCGGATGCGTCAGTCTCAGGCGCCGGATGACTTTTTCATGGTCCTGCGGAGAAACGATGTCCGTGAACAGGCTGCCGTGAAGGTGGTCCACTTCGTGCTGCAGGCAGCGCGCCAGAAGGCCGTTGCACTTGATGGCAACGGTCCTTCCGTTCATCAGGGTAAGCGTGGCTTTTACGCAGGAACGCCGCATGACGTCCGCATATACTTTGGAAATGCTCAGGCATCCTTCCCGGTACGGTACTTTTTTGCCGAAGGGATGCAGGACCGGGTTGATGAAGTTCAGCGGCATAAGCTGCGCCAGCGTGGCGGGGCTGCCGTCCACTTCAAGCCACGTGGTGGAAGTGTCCGTGAGGGGAATGTTGATGGTGACCATCTGGATAGGACGGCCCACCTGCGGCGCCGCCAGTCCTATGCCTCCCTGCGCCAGCGTCTCCTGCATGTCTTTCAGGAAGTTAAGAATATCGGAATTGATATGGACGATGGGACTGCATTTCTCCCGCAGGGCGGGATGCCCGTATTGCAGAATGTCAAGAATCACGGCAGGTATGGTGTTGAACAGGTAATAAGGTGCGACTGTCCGGAAGACGGAAGCGTTCATTTTTTTCTATAATGGATGGGGTGTGGAAATCCAGCGGAATAACTCTGACAGCAAGATATGCCTCAGCAAGTTTTTTGCGGATGGAATGAAAAGGCCTTGAACTTTGTGCCGTCTTTTTTACGGTAACCATGCAGCCCGATGCTGCCGGGGCTTGTCCTCGTCAACGTTCCTCCCTCATGAAGCACAGATTCCATCTCTTTTTATTGTTGAAATTTTCCTTGCTGGGGGGCGTATGCGCCCTGGCGCTGTGTTCCTGCGGGGACAGGAAGGACGGCCCCGCCCAGGCTGAAGAAGACGGATCCGGGGAGCTTTCCCCGGTGGAATCCTATGAGGAGCTGCTTTCCCTGCGGCTGAGGGATGTGGAGCAGATGGCGGATTTGATTGTCTCCGTACAGGACCGCGACAGGGGGGAAGGCGTGATGGAGGAACTGGGACGGCTGGCGGAACGGCAGAAGCAGTATGAAGTAAATTGCCGGTAGCTTCTTACCCTGAATCCGGACATTCAGGCGCTGTCCAGGGAGAGGCATCCCGTTTTTCACGCCATTCTCCGGGAACGTGTGGTGAAGGCGCACTCCCAGGTGATGGAGCAGCTGTTAAGGATTCATGACGTCAAGTATTACGGTTCCGCCGTGATCAAGGATGATTTGGAAAAGTACGGCCTGAAGCTGACCAATAAGAGAATGGCCCAGTACCTGAACAGCAGGATGCTCCCTTCCATGGAGGCTTATCTGGCCCAGTATTCCTCCATGGTGGATATGCTGGAGGGCATTGACTGCAAAGTGGCCGCGGATGCGTATGCCGTGTCCCTGGCGCTTCAGGGCCGCATGGTGCAGGAGCAGGCTGTCAATGTGTTGCGCATGGAACAGGCTTATCAGGCATGGCTGCCCGGATTTGAGAACTATTACCATAAAGGGCTGGCGAAGCTGAGGGTAAAGGCTGACGCGGAGTGCAAGCGCTGCTTCCGCGCCCTGTTGAAACTGGCGACTGCCAGGATGTATGATTCCCCCCTGCTGGCCAAGACGGTTGCGGGAATATGGGTGGACCATCCCCTGATGATTGATTCCCCCGAATTTTGGAACGATCCCATGATGACCATGGAGGAATTCTGCCTGTCCCTGGAACGCATCAACCTTCTTTTGCAGGATGTGAAGGACCCGGAGACGGCGGACAAGAGGGCCATTGAGTTGGTGGAGGTTGTTTCCCGCCTGAAAAGGCTGCGCAGCCATATAAACCGGTTCCAGGAGTCCGGAAAAATGGAGACAGTGAAGGCAAATGACCTGGAACGCGTGAGCCGCCGGGCGGAAGATGCGGAAATGACCGTTTCCGGGGCCATGGCCCGCCTTATTGTGGAAACGGACGTTGTTACCCGTTCCCCGCTTCTTTCCCATGCCCTGGGTTTTTACAGGTATGTGATGTACGCACGCTAACGCGGTGTACGGGGAACTTGTTGACTTCTTCCGGTGAAGAGCGACAATCGGGCCATGATGGATTCTGATTTTTCCGGCAAGGTGGTCGTGGTGACGGGAGGTGCTTCCGGCATTGGCCGGGCCATTGCAGAGGCTTTTGCCGCGGCGGGAGCCCTGCTGGCCGTGATGGACGTTGACCATGAGCAGACGGCCGGACTTTTGGATGTTCTGGAGGGAGAGGGCCATATCTGCGTGACGGGTGATGCGGGTGTGGAGGAGGACCTTCGCTTTTTTGCGGAAAAGGTGCTTGAGCATTTCGGCCGCGTGGATGTGCTGGTGAACAATGCGTGCATCAGCCGCCGGGGCATTCTCTCCGGTTGTTCCTATGAGGATTTCAATGAGGTTCTGCGCGTAGGGGTTTCCGCCCCTTATCTGCTGTCCAGCTTGTTTCTGGAACATTTTCCCCGCGGGGCTTCCATCGTCAATATAGCTTCCAGCCGCGCGTTCATGTCCCAGAAGGACACGGAGAGCTACAGTGCCGCGAAAGGCGGGATCATCGCGCTGACGCACGCTCTCGCCATGAGCCTGGCGCCGCGGGGCGTGCGCGTGAACAGCATCAGCCCCGGCTGGATTGATACGGGAAAGTTCGGCACACTGACGCGGGAGGATGCCCGGCAGCATCCCGCAGGGCGCGCGGGCGTTCCCGCGGACATTGTGAAAGGGGTGTTCTTCCTGTGCCTTTCCGGATTCGTCACTGCGGAAAACCTGGTCATTGACGGCGGCATGACCCGCATGATGGTGTACCACGGGGAAGAAGGGTGGACATACAATCCGGACGCTCAGGAAGCGGAGACTTCCTGACGGACGGTTCCCGTCTGCCTTTTCTGCCGCTTCACGGCAGCGGTTCCGGCAGGGCTTCCACTACAATCACCTCGAATGGTTCCAGCTCCATCCGGACGATTTCTCCGGCGCGGAATCCGGAGAAGGGGAGCCGCTTTCCATTGGGGGAAGTAGCGGAATAGCTGCGCGGTGCTTCCGGCGGCAGTTCAAAGACGGCGCCGGGATCAAAGCTCCAGGTGCGCCGTTCCGAGGAAGGATTGCGGATGGTGAGAAGCCCCTTGGCCGGAGACCATGCGGCCCAGCCGTACACCTGCAATTCCATGGGGCTGCCGCCCACCCAGTGTACGTCCACCAACGTTTCATTGTTCTCCCTGGCCCAGATGGCCGCCCTGGCCAGGGTATCCCACTGGGACGGCTCAAGCAGCTGGGGCGTCATGTAAATCTCCTGCATTTGCGTGCCGGAGCCGAAGGCTGACCAGATTTCATCCTCCAGGTCCGTCCCTTCCACGGTATCCAGGCCGCGGGCCTTCCGCGTGTAAATGATGCCGTGGTTCATCAGGGAATTGATGGGGAACAGCGGGGAAACGGCCACGTTATTGTTGAAAATGCGTGAATCCCGGAACGTCATCCACTTCTGCCTCATGGTTCCTTCGCCAATAAACTCATGGTCCCAGCCGCCGCGCCACACGGAATCCGCGATGCCGAACCAGAAGGGGGAGGCCCACGTGCCCGTGGTCAGGTTGATGAACAGGTCCGGCCGCTCGTCGCGCAGTTCCCCCAGCAGATGGATGACGGCCTCGAAATCGCTGGCGAACCGGCTGCCGGGAAGCTGCGTCTCCTCCCCGGAAGTGCCGTCCAGCTTGAAATGGTTGATGCCGTTGTCCCGGATCATGTGCAGGCACATCTCCTTGAAATAGTCGTAGTACCTTGGACCGCTCAAGGCAAAGCCGCGTTCGTTTGTTTCAAAACAGTCTCCGGCGGCATTCAGCCGGTTCTGCTTGGGCTTGCCGTAGCCGCCCCAGGGAGAGAACCACACGCCGGGACCGGCTCCGTAGGAGGCGGCAAGCTTGTTGACATTGCGGAACTCGTGTTTGAACCCTTCGTTGAACTCCCAGAGCGTTTCCGGATTGTCCCAACCGTCGTCAAAAAGGATGGAATCCAGTACGGCCCCGCGCTTGCGGACCAGCTCTTCACCGTACAGCCGCACGGCCTCCGTGGCAAAAGCTTCGTCATAGCGGTCGAACAGGGTGTCGTACCACGTGTTGTAATTCAGAAAGGCTCCGTAGGGCCGCGCACGCTCCTCGTTCAGGTATTGCAGCTGGAAGGTTCGGCGCAGCTGGCCGGGAGCGGCTACCCCCAGCACGGCGGAAACATTTAAATGCGTGCGGGAGGCAATATCCGTCTTGCGGGAAATTTGGGCCACCAGTTTTCCTTCCTCCTCCCCGTTGAAGGAAAGGGGACTTTCCACCCCGGCAAACAGCCTGCCGCAGAACGCCGTGGCCGGAACGCCCTTCACGCTGCCCCTTTGCTGGATATCCGGAGCGGACAGTTCCAGCACGCGCACCATGCGGATGGGGCAGGCCCACTGCATCGGGCAAATGTCCAGCATGATACGGACGTAGGGGGATCCTTCCCTCAGTTCCGCAGTCCAGGTGACGGCCAGGCCTTCCGTCTCCCAGGCAAAGGGGACCGTTATCTTCACGCCGGAACGGCGGTCCGCCAGCCTGCGGCCCTGGGGATTGCCCGGGATTTCCTCGCCAGCGGGCGTTTCCGCCATCAGGCTGGCCGCGGAAATCTTGCGCGGGCGGGGGCGCGGAGCATCGTCCGTGACGCCGTCTTCCTTGATCCCGTAATCCAGATGGATGCTGAAAATATCATCCCCGAAGCGGTAGGCGCAGCCATTGAGCTTGTCCGTAAACGTCACTCCGGCGAGCCTTCTTCCCGCCGTGTGTACCTTGATTTCAATCCAATCGTTGGCGGCCGTCAACACGCCGGGAATATCCAGGGAAAGGGAACATGCGCTCATGAAAAAAAAGCTAGGGCCGCATCCGCTGGAAGTAAAGCCGGGAGTGTGCGGCATTCCCGGCTTACTCCGGAAAAAGACTGTTGCGGACCGGGTATAAGATGCCGGAGGACCTGCGTGGAGGAAGGCCGTTTTTCCGGAATAAAAGATATTTCCCCCTTTCATCAAAAAAGGGCTGCCCGGCCTTGTAACGGCGGACAACCCTTTGAAAAGCTGAAAAAATAAGAAGGGGAAAATTTATCGGATGGTGACGCGGGGATCGTTGGCCAGAACATCGGCCAGTTCATCCCAGCCGTCTTCCGTCTGGAGCTGGAACATCTGCAGGTAAACGGAAGCCACGCCGGGGGAGTATTTTTCAAACAGTTCGTCCACGGCCTTGGAAAGCTTTTCCTTGTCCAGCGTTTCCGGCAGCTCGTTCACGATGCCGTTGCCGTCGTGCGGGATGCCCAGTGTATTCAGGAAGGTGATGAGCATGTCCTGATGCTTGCGGAGCAGCCAGACCTGAAGCAGGTGGTCGCCGATCTCGTTGCTGGGCTTCCATCCCAGCATTTTCTTGATGAAGGAGAACTGTTCCTGCAGGGGCTTGCGCTGGATGAACTCCGGACGGAGTTTTTTCAGGGCTCCAAGTTCACGCACGGCGGCGCGGTAAATGGCGCGTTCCTGGTTGCGCATCCAGTCCAGAATGTCGCTGATGGTCTGTTCGTCTGCTTGTTGAAAAATGTAATATGCCTTCATGATGGATGATGAAAGAAAAGCTCCTTGAGGTCATGAACTCCATCATGTTTCCCCGGTCTATGCAAGCTCTTCTACTGTCACCTGCCGCGCTTGTTTCCGAATACTGCCGGGGAGGGGAAAAAAGAAGACCTGTTGCAAAAAAAGACTTGCTAAAAGGGGTGGCATGTGATTACTTGCTTGCGCGCTTCTCGCGACGCCACTGTAGCTCAGGGGTAGAGCAACGCATTCGTAATGCGTGGGTCGTCGGTTCAATTCCGACCAGTGGCTCCATCTTCCGGGATGGAATCAGCCGCGTGAACAGCCGGATACATGCCTCGTTAGCTCAGTTGGTAGAGCAGCTGACTCTTAATCAGTTTGTCCACGGTTCGAGCCCGTGACGGGGTACCATCCGGTTGTTCTCATGGGGAACGCACATCATCAAACGCCTCGTTAGCTCAGTTGGTAGAGCAGCTGACTCTTAATCAGTTTGTCCACGGTTCGAGCCCGTGACGGGGTACCATCCGGTTGTTCTCATGGGGAACGCACATCATCAAACGCCTCGTTAGCTCAGTTGGTAGAGCAGCTGACTCTTAATCAGTTTGTCCACGGTTCGAGCCCGTGACGGGGTACCATCTTTCTTAAAGTCCGGTCTGCCTGCGCAGTGCCGGGCTTTTTATTTATTAAAGTACAGAAGGGAGACTGTTTCAGGAAAGGTTCCCTGGTTCCGGGAAATGGCTGAATTCAGATATTTCACGGACGGAGTGTCAGGTATGCACTTGTACTTGCATTCACGGTTGGGCTGGGAGCCTATGTTTCATTCCTCTTGGAATGACGATGCTTATGTTAGCCATCACCTTTTTCCCTGCTGTATTATTGGGTAACAGAGGAGGAATATGCTGACATCGTATAGGGAATATTTCCTGTCCATATATTTCGTGTGTAGAATAGATTACTTGCTTATTGATCCAGCCATAAATTGGGATCGACATCTCTTTCATAGATATTGCCAAACGGGGGAATTGCCCGCTTAAATTGTTTGATAAATCCTCTTGGTTTAGAAAATCTATCCGAATTGGGATGAGGAGTATATCCTCGTACTTCCAATCCATATGAGGGACATTGGAAAAGGTAAAGTGCGGAACGGACATTCTTGCCTTCTTGTTGCCCCTCTGCCGGAATAAATAAAATAATATACTTTTTTGTATTCAAAACACTTTCCTTGCAGTACAGGTGCCGATATTCTTTTGTTTCCTCTGTATGGGGAGAGAGGGAATATCCCATATAATAGAATCCTTTGCCATGGAGTTCCTCATCGACTTCTTTCCAGAGTTTGCCTATATATTCTTCCCGGTCCCGATCAAGCCATGCGTTTCCCAGCAATACATCCCCGCAATTGAGTACGTAAAGGATACATAATATACTCGTGATAACGGATGAAATAATACTGACAATGATGGTTTTCATACGATGATTTTTTAATGAATTCGTAATTGGTTTTATCCGTTATGTTGGGAATGAATCAGTTCATTCTTCTGATTCGTTATTACCAACTGGCTCTGAGATTTATTTTTTAGAATTTTTCTTGTCTGACAATATTTTGTCAATTCCATTTACTTTAAATGGAATGCCTTGGTATATCAACATGTCCGCTCCTTCTTTATGATCAGGTCGTCCGTACCAGTATAATTGGAGGGTACCAATATATAAAACAGCACTGGGGGCCAAGAGCAGTTCCGTTCTAAAGCTGGCAATCTTTTCTTTCTTCATATACATTATAGCCTGTTTTTTTAATGCATTGGCGATTAGATTTTTTTCTGCTGGTGTAAAATGCAAGGTATCTTCTTTTTTCCCGGAGAAAAAGAATCCGGATATCCTCTGGTTTTTTTCATTGAGTGCATTGTATAATGCTTCATTGTGTTGGAGAAACTGGCTGGCATCCATTTCTAAATGGCCGGTATGGCAAATGAAACAACCAAGAATGATCAATATAATTTTTTCATCATGTTTTTACCTAAAATTTAATTTTTGGAAATGATAATCCTGAAACTAATCCTTGTAGCAATAAAGAAATTGAATTGTCAATACTTGTACATTTTCTATTTTACTGACAGCAAGTTTTTTGCAGGGATATTTTCAACAGGTATCCAGACACACTAATTGAGATGCAGACGGATTTTCCGTGAATAAACGATCTGCAATTCTATTGGCTGATTAATGTGGATCTCCTGGCTGACGTTTCGTCCATTTGGAAATAAAATTTTTGAGATATTTTATTGCCTTGATTAATGAAATAATTAAATAAGATGCAAAAAATCCCAGGCTTGTTCCTATGATAAGAACTAAAAGGGGATGGTCAGTTGTGAATTGGTAAAGGCATCTGACGCATTCATCATTTATAGGATGTGTCTGCTGTGTGGCTAATGCTACCTGGACCGATGATAAATATGCTTGGGTCCAAATAAAAAATAGTATTGGTATAAGAATTTTAATAATCTTTATAGGGAGTAGTGATGCAGAATTTTATTCTGGGTTTTTATCCCCGTGTCGCATGGAAGGGGCTAAGCTGATCTTCCATTGATGCCGGGCATGCAGAATGTCCTGCTGCGCAGGAGTAGTACGGTTTTAAAGAATCAACAATTGTAGGGAAATAGAATTTATTCATATTTCGCTTCTTGATCAACTTGACGGGAATTTTCGTTCCTTGGTCCAGTCCGCTGGAATCAAAGGTATTTTCAAGCCAATCATCTTCAATATGAAATTGATCATTTTATTGTATTTAGGTTGATAGTATTTGAGTGCATAAAATTTTTCAGGATATATCATGCGGTCAAAGAATTCTGTTCTCAACTCGAGTTTTATTTTAATTCCATCTCCAGGTGATTTGCCTATTTTCAGGAGCCTTGAATTGATTTCATCTATGTTTTCTTCCGTAACTAATATGTCTATGGAGCTTTGTGGAAAAACAAGCAATAGATGCTGATTGCTGTCTATATCCAGAGAGTCGGTTTCCCACCATTCAACTATATATTTTAGTTGGCTATGATCAAAGTCTATCATTATCAAAATAAAATTGTTTGTCCTGGCGTTATTTGTATACGATGAAGTCTGTGGCGGGTCTTGGAGAGACAGGCCCCGACGCCGCAGGCCTTTTCCCTTCCAGTCCTGCTGCCACATTGTAGAATCAGGCGGTGGTATCCCCTCCGATGAGGCGGGAAGGGTCAGTGGTGATGTTTTCTTCGTCCATCCTGAAAGGGACCTGGGTATTTTGGTCGTTATCGTTGGAAAAGAAGCAAAGAGGGTGAATGATTGCGCGGGGTTCAGTCTTTTTCTACCATACCTATCTTATGAATAACAAGGAATGTTTTTGGGACGTCATTGATTCAGACTGAAATCTTACAGCAGGGGGGAAGGCACCGGTTCTTTTCCCGGAAGAACCAGTGGTTCTGATCGGGCGTGCGGGAATGCCGGTTTTGGTGATAAAGGCATTGCCATATGTGTTTCAATGATTTGTGGGTAATGTGGAATTTCCCGTTATCCGAATGAAAAGCACTTGACCTGTTATTTTATAGGGAAGATGGATCTTTTCCATTCCCAAATATGAGAGACGGTTGAAATCCCGGCGGGGCGCGTCAATGAACAAGATGCCTGCGGGATGTCGCCAAGTGAAGCAGTCTTCCTCTTTTGATTGCCTGGAGAGCCGGAGTAATGTACGAATACGGGAGTGAAGGAAGGCTGCGTTCAGGATTGCTTTATGGCCGGGTGTCCGGTTCCGGGACGCGGCGCAGGCCGGAAGGCCGGAACGTGGCTTGTGTTCAAGAGGGCGCTGATGAGACGTTTTCTGGGGCAGGGAGGCCAGGATGATTTTTCCTTTCCGGAAGGGTTTCCGTTTTCCCTGCGGGAAGGTGATGAGGACCGTGCCGTTACTCCGTCCGTTCTGGGGGATTTGCTGGAGCGCAGCATGACGGACGCACGTGGAACCGGGACGGTCTATACGCCCGGGTTCCTGGTGCGCTGGATGGCGCGGGAGGCGGTTTCCCGCTGGATGGATTCCGCTTTGTCCGCCAGCCATGAAAAAGGCAGGGAGGCGGAAAGGACCCTGTTGAAGAGGGTCCGGGTGCTGGATTTGTCCGCGGGTTCCGGGGCGTTCACCATGGGGATTCTTCATGAACTTGTCCGCCGCAGAAAGATTTTGGAACCGGAGTGTTCGGAAGCCGCCCTGGTGCGCGCGGCCGTAGAAGATCATGTTTACGGGGCGGACATCTGCGCAGAGGCGTTGGACGTGGCGCGCTTCCGTTTCCGCTGCGCCTTGCTTGCCGCGGGTGATGACACCCCTTTCCGCGATCATTTAATCTGCGGGGACAGCCTGGACCTGTTCGGCGCCGGAGTGCGGCGGGATGTGTTGGCCAGCGTCATGAAGGAGGGAGGGTTCGATCTGGTTATAGGCAATCCTCCTTTTATTGGGGAAAAGGGGAACAAGGAGCTTTTTGACAGGCTGAAGGCTTCCCGCATGTCCGCTTATTGTTCTTCCCGCATGGATTACTGGTACGTGTTCGCCTGCCTGGGCATGGATGTTCTGAAACCCGGCGGGGTGATGCACCTGGTGGTGCCCAACAAATGGATGGCCAATGCCGGAGCGGCCCCCCTGCGGCGGAAATTGTTGGAGGAATGCGGAGCGCTGCGCTTGTCCGACTTCGGAGCCTGCCGGGTGTTTGAGTCCGCCCGGGTTCATACCATGACGCTTCTGGCGGAAAGGAAAAAAAACGGGGATGAAGCTCTTGTCCCTGAATACCGCCGTTTTTCCGGAGAGTCGGAACATGTGGAAGAGTTTCTGGAAAACACCCCTTACCAGTGCTTCCAGTTGCCAGAAGACCGGTCCGGGTGTGTGCAGCAGGGCCTGTTTTTCTGTTCCGCCGCGGAAAAGGCGGTTTTGGAGAAGATGGAGGCCCTCAGGAATTTTGAGCTGGACCCAATGCACGAAATGGCGCAGGGGATTGTACCGAACCCGGACGTGGTTTCCTCCCGCGCCCTGGGAAGTCTGCCCCCGGAAACAGTGCGGAGTTCCGGCATCCGGCGCGGGGAAGGCGTGTTCGTGGTGCCGCGGGAGTTTTTCACCCGTTTACCGGAACGGGAACGGTGTTTTCTCAAACCCCTTTATGAACCCGTGCTGGCGGAGCGGTATGGCTTGAAAGAGCCGGAAAAGGTTCTTTTGTACCTGACGCCGGAGAACGGCTCCGAGCGGGCACGGACGCTTATCCGGCATCTGGAAAAGTTCCGCCCCCTGATGGAGTCCAGGCGGGAGACCCGCATGGGGCGCATGAAGTATTACCACGTGCACTGGCCCAGAAAGGAGGCGTTTTTTCTGCCGGGTCCCAAGATACTGGCTGCCCGCAAGTGCGCGCGGCCCACGTTCACCTATACGGAACGGGAGGCCTATGTGATGATGTCATTCAATGTGATACGCACGGAGCGCCTGAGCATGAAGTATCTTGCCGCCCTGTTCAATTCACGGTTGATGCATTTCTGGTTCCGCCTGCGCGGCAAGATGCAGGGGGATTTTTTCCAGATGGATACGGCGCCCATCCTGAGAGCGCCCGTCCATGTGCCTTCCGCCTCCGCTGTTGCGGAAGTGGATAGGCTTTCCGATACCCTTGCCGGGCATTATTGTCCGGAGGGGGATGAACGGATGAACGGGCTTATTGAAGAGATTTACGGTATTTCCGCCGAAGAAAGAGCGGTCATTGTTCAGGCAGTTTCTCCGGCTCCGGTCGGGAAGGGAAACAGGCCAGAATGACGATCAACAGGAACCAGACGTTTCCCACGACGGCCAGGAACAGGGTGGTCGTGTCCATGCTGCCGTCCATACTGTACCGGAAGCGGTCGAAAACCATCCATTTGATGAGGCCGGCGATTCCCAGCGCCATGTAGCCGTACCCCCATGCCGTATGGAATCCGGCGTCGCGGAGCCTTCTGATGATGGCGCTCCAGAAGGGGAGGTAGACAGCCAGGAATACGACCTGCATGGTGATGATGAAGTACATGAAGTGCTCCTGGGCTATGGCGTGGAATACTTCCTGGTTGTCCGTGGCAAGAAGTTCCTTCCACGGCAGGGACGCGAGGGTCAATACGGTTCCCGCGAGGGAGAGAAACAAGGCGCCAAGAAACAGGAACAGATTGAATCCCCAGAATTCGCGGCGGGAGGACTTGCCGGAGAAGTCGACATATTTTTTCGTCAGGCACAGGATGAAGTTTTGCCAGAGGGAGGGGCGGGTTGGAGCGTTCATCATTTTTTCATTCATAGCACATGTCATGGGAGGCGGCAATGGCAAACGGAAGATCGGGACTTGATTTTCAAAAGCATCCCCGTATGGTGTGCGTCCTGCAACCCTGAGTTGATCCGATCATGATGCCTGTTTGCCTGAGGAATTGCCTGTTCGGCGCGTGCTGGTACGCGGCCTTGAGTGCGGCGGATGCCGGCATTCCGGCCATGCAGGGGCGGGAATCCCTTTCTCCCCCGTGGTGCGGAGCTCTCGCCCGCGGACCTGTTCTGTACCGGGATGATTCCTCCTGGATCCGGAAGGTGAAGCTGACCCTGATCGGCCAGTATCAGACGGCGGCCGTCAGCCCCAACGGCTCCAACAGGTTTTGTCCGGGTTCCGGGGGCCATAACAGCGAATGGCGGCGCGCCTATCTGGGGGCGGACATCCTGCTGGGCGACGGTTCCTGGCGCTTGTCGAACCTGACGAACGTGGGGGACCTGGAAGGCCGCCACCGTGAAGTGCGCGGAGAGTGGACGGGAAGCCATACGGAATGGTCCCTGTATGAACTTTATCTGGAAAAGACGCTGCCCGGCGTCAAGCTGCGGGCCGGCAAGCTGACCCCGCACCTGACTTCGGAGTATTGCCTTCCTTCCTCCCGGATCAAGACGGTGGAGAGGTCCGCCATCTGCAATGAACTGATTCCCATTTCCAATTGGGGATTTGAAGCCAATTTCCAGAGAAATCCTAAAAGCCTGTACCATTCCTACGGCGTGTACCTGAACGCGAACGGAACGGATTTGACGGATGAAATCCAGTTCCATTCCGACGATAACGTGTTCGCTTTGGTCGCCATGAAGTGGAACGTGGCTTCCCCCATGTGGGATTCCCAGAGCCTGGGATACCAGTACGCCCATAATTTTACGGAATGGCGCGGCAGGAAGATTGCCTCCGGTTCCGATTACCAGGGACCCGGTGCGCAGGATGTGCTTTCCCTGAGCTGGGACGCAAAGCGCGGCAATCTGGCCGTGATGGCCAATTTGCTGGCCGGGGTGGGAATCGTGGGACAACCGGGAGCCAAAAATGTGTACGGACTCGTTTTACAGCCGGTTTACCGGATTTCCCCGCATCTGGAAGGCGTTTTCCAGTATCAATGTTCCTTTGGGGACGGCTCCGTGCGGCTGAACAGCCGTTATGTCCCTTCCGTGACGCGCTATCCCGCATGGGTGGACAGCATGAATTCCTTTTACCTGGGCCTGAATTGCTATCTGTGCCCGGAGTCCATTGATACGGTAAAGCTGATGCTGGGGCTGGAGTACGTCACCAGCCATACGGATTCCGCCACGGCCAGGGCCTTTAACGGATGGTCCCTGTACGGGGCCGTGCGGTTCAAGTTCTGAAAATCCGGGAGAGGGAGAAACGCCCTTTTCAGTTTTTAAAGGCAGTGGGTTGGTAGGCGGGCAGTGCGGGAATGGGAACGTACCCGGGGGGAAGATCGTCCCATACGGGATGGAGCGGTTTGGGTTCCGTTTCAAAAACCTCTCCGTTGAAGGATTTGATGATGGTCCGGAAGGAACCCTGCGGCGACGGACGGATCACGAAAGGGCGAGGGGGCGATTCCGGAAGATTCATGCTTAAATTTATTTCTTCTTCATTCCAGGCCGGCCAAACGTCCGCCGGAGCCGATATTTCCCGGATTTCCGTATTGGTCGCGGAACGGGGCGTGTGGAAGAAGGGACTGTCCGGGTCTCCGTCATTCAGCCAGACTTCCTCGTCCGGCGTCTCCGTCGTGATGATCATGCCTTCCTGGGTGTTTGAATGGTTGAATTCGTACCCCGTCAGGTTGCCGCCGTCCGCATCATCCCTGTCGCTGTTCATATGGATGTTGATGGAAACCTTGTTTTCCGGCGCTTCCTGCTCCTCCGGCGTCTGGAAAATGGCCGCCTGCCGCTTCAGCGCCTCCGGGGAGGTGCCGCGCGCGTATTTTGGGAAGAAAACGCTTTTGGTATCTATTTTCCCCGGGCGGACTTTCACGGGTTCGTCGGACAGCTCAAAGATGTATTTCACAGGCCGTTCTTCTGCGTAGGCCCGGTGAAAGGCGCATTCCAGGAACGCCATGGCCAGACATGTCAGAAGATACAGGCATGGAGAAGCTTTCATGATAGGTGAACGACTCTGTTAGAACAGAAAGAAGACAAAGATTCAATGCTAAAAAGCAAGAAATTCCGCGCGTTTTCCGGGTAATGACGCCTTATTTGCCATACTACGGGGTCAAAACGGCGTTTCTGTCGTTTCTCTGCTTGGCAGCTGTGGGCGGCTGTCTTATGGTGAGCACATGATGAAAAAGATTTTCCCTTGTCTGCTGGTCTTCCTGGCCGTTTTCTGGTGCGGCTGCGAGAATAAGCCGTCCGGAGGAGAAAAGGAACCGGTGCGTTCTGAGAAGAACGGGGAAAAACAGGCTGAATCTTCCGCAGATACGGGAAAGTCCGGAACCTGGAAAAACCGTCTTCAGGCGGCTTCCGCAGGGGCCGAACGCGCCAGGGGAGACGATAAAAAACACGTGGAGGCCCTGAACGAACTTGCCTCCCTTTATGCGGAAGGCCTGCAAAACGGCTGGGTTCATCCGCTGGATGTCCGGTCCTGGTGCGAGTCCGTGGCGGAGTCCGGCGCCGGTTATTCCGGGGAGACGGTCATCGGAGCCCTTTTTCTTTACGGTACCGGAGTAACGCGTGATCCGGCCGCAGCCAGGGAATGGTTTGAATATGGCCTGGGCCGGCCCGGCAGCCAGCGCGGAAATGCCCTGTACATGCTGGGCATGATGTATTCCAAAGGGGACGGCGTCAATCAGGACCAGAACAAGGCCCTGGAACTGTGGCACAAGGCGGCGGATGAAAATCACCCGGGCGCTCTGTCCCTGCTGGGGCGCGCATCCATGGAGGGGAAGCTGGGCTTGGACAAGGATGCGGCATCAGGGCTGGCCTTTCTGGAAAGGGCCGCCAACGGCGGGGATGTGGCGGCGTCCATGTATCTGGGGCGCGTCTACGCCAAGGGGGAGGGAGTGGCGCAGGACATGGAGCGCGCCTTGAAATGGTACCAGCAGGCCGCTTCCGGCGGGGATCCCCATGCGCAGTATATCGTGGGGCTGGCTTATCTGGACGGTTCCGGCGTTCCCGTGGATGAGGGGAAGGCGTTCAACTGGCTCCGTCTGGCGGCGGGGCAGGAACACGTGAACGCCATGCTGATGCTTTCCGTCTGCTACAGCACGGGCAAAGGCACCCGGCAGGATGCGAACATGGCGGAAGTCTGGAAAAAGAAGGCTCTTGAGCTGAATAGCCGGAGGCAGACGCCGCAGGAAGGGCGCCAGCCTTCCTCCGCCCCATGAGGAAGAGTCAGTTTTCCTGAATTTCCTGATGCAGGAATTTCAGGGCTTCCTTCCGTTCCAGAATGGCGAATCCCCGCTCGTCGGGGATGACGAGCAGCCCGTTCCGGTTTTCCAGAATGGCGTGAATCATGGCAAAGACGTGCCCCGTGGCGCATTCGTCTTCCAAAATGAAGCGCAGCATGTTGGTGCGGTCTCCTATTTTTTTCAGGGCGCCGCGGTCGCGTTTGAAGGCTTTGCGCGCGTCTTCCGTCTCCATGACCCAGAACACGTCCAGCTGGGATTCCCCTTCTTCATCCAGGTAGCTGCCTTCCAGCACATGGTCCGGGGCTTCTTCCGGAGCTCCGGAGAGGTTCAGTTGAAAACAGGGGTCCAGGCGGAACATGGCCTGCTGGAGTTCTTCCCCGGAAGGCAGCGGGGCGTCCTGGACGAAAAGCCAGAATTCCTGGTCGTCCCCGGATGAGGCGGCGTGGGTCATGGGCCGGATTGTGGCATTCCTGCGCCATTTTCCCACAGGGATTTGTGACAGTCGGGAGCCGCTGGTTGATTTTTGAATGTTCAACGTCTTCCCGCGCGATTAAAAACAGGGGCATGAGCGAGATTCCCGTAATGATGACCATCGCCGGTTCCGACTGTTCCGCCGGGGCCGGACTCCAGGCGGACCTGAAGGCGGCGCACGCCATGGGCGCTTTCGCGCTGACGGCGGTCACCTGCATCGTCTCGGAAGTGCCCGGACTCGTGCGCGGCATCCAGGAAGTGGAGCCGGAACTGGTGGCCGACCAGGTCAGAATCAATCTGGAACATTTTCCCGTTGCCGCCGTGAAGACGGGCATGCTGTATTCTCCCTCCATTGTCCGCGCCGTGCACGGGGTGCTGAAGAATGCGGACATTCCCCTGGTGGTGGACCCCGTCATGATCGCGACGGCCGGCGACCGCCTGATGCGGGAAGAGGCCGTGGCCGTTTATGAGGAACTGCTCCTGCTGCGTGCCGCCCTGCTGACCCCCAATCTGGACGAAGCCGCCGTGCTGCTCCGTTCCTCCTCCAATCCGGAGCGGGATGAATTGCCGGAAGCCGCCGCCAGGCTGGCCCTGCGGTACGGGTGCCCCGTGCTGCTGAAAGGCGGCCATCTGGCCGGGGACTGCCGCGACGTGCTTGCGGGGCCGGACGGCCGCATGCTGGGGGAATGGACGCGTCCGCGCGTGCGGGATGTCAGCACGCACGGAACGGGGTGCTCCCTGTCCGCCGCCATTGCCGCGCGTTTGGCGGCGGGGGACGGACTCGTGACTGCGGTGGAACGCGGGCTGGAATTCATCGCCGCCGCCATCCGCGACCATGTGCGCTGGGAGCGTCCCGCGCGCGTGGATGCGCTGAAGCTGTGGTGACCTTTTTCCCCGTACGGACTTTGCGGCAATGGCGCCGTGATGCGGGGAAACCCGCTGAAAAGCGGATGGGAAAGCCGCCTTTCTGTGCCCTAATAACGCTTTGTGCTTGCGTATCGGATGCCGGGTTGGTAGTCCTATCTGCGCCCATGTATGGCATGGAGCTTTTCAAAAATTAGTAATTATCATAGCAATATCACTATGGGACAGCAAATCCGCAAAGTCACCAAGCGCCGCAGACGTGCCGATTACCTTAAGCGTAAGAAGGAACAGGCCAAGTTGAATTCCAATACGCCTATCCGCCTGGCTACTCCCGTTGCCAAGGAAGCAAAGCCGGCCGCCAAGGAAGTTCCCGCCAAAAAGACCGCGGCCAAGGCTCCTGCCAAGAAGGCTGACGCGAAGAAAACGGAAACCAAGAAAGCGGAACCCAAGGCCGCTGCCGCCAAGAAGGCTCCTGCCAAAAAGCCGGCTGCCAAGAAGGAAGCCGCCGAGCCCGCGGCTGAATCCGCGGCTGAATAATTGTCCGCATGGCCGGGATTGCCCCCGTGCGTCCATCAAACGGTTTAACAAGCCGCCCCGCCTGATGCGCGGCGGCTTTTTGCGTGCCGCGGCATCTTCCGCATCCGGCCATATTCGCGGCACCGGGCGCAATTGTCCGGAAAATGTATTGACGCTTCACCCTTCGCGGCCCTACATAGAAGGGAATATCATTCCGTTTTTCCGCCATGCGCCACGATACGACAGACAAACCCAAGGGACACCGCAATTACATCATCATTGCCTGTGATGTCCTTCTTTTCCTGGCCATGCTCAAGTGGCTTCCCGTGGAGCCTCAGGTAGCCAAGGGCCTTGCCGTGCTGACGTTCATCGGCATCCTGTGGCTGACGGAGGCTTTGCATGTGACCGTGACTGCCCTGCTGGTGCCTGTTCTGGCCATGTTCATGGGCATTCTGCCGGGCGCCAGGGCGCTGGCCGGATTTGCGGACCCCACCATTTTCCTGTTCTTCGGCGGTTTTGCGATAGCGGGGGCTCTGCATGAACAGAAGATAGATTCATGGCTAGCCGGGAAGATACTGGCCGTGGCGCGGGGAAGCCTGGGCATGGCCCTGGTTCTGATTTTCCTGGCGACGGCATTCCTTTCCATGTGGATGTCCAATACGGCCACTGCGGCCATGATGCTGCCGCTGGTGATCGGCCTGCTGGACCGCATTCCGAAGGAGAAAATCAAGACCACGGCTCCGTTCGCCGTGCTGGGGGTGGCCTACAGCGCGTCCATCGGCGGCATGGGCACGCTGGTGGGCTCTCCTCCCAATGCGATTGCGGCCCATGAGCTTGCCATGGGGTTTGCGGAATGGTTCCGTATTGCAATGCCCATTGTGGCCGTGTTCGGCGTGTTGGTGTTCTCCCTGATGTACCTGTTTTTCAAGCCCAACCTGAAGCTGCACGTGGATATGGCGCCCGCCACGGACGAGGAACGGCCTTCCGGCCTGGACGGAAAGCAGATTCGCGTTTTGATCCTGTTTGCCGTGATTGCGGGGTGCTGGATGGGCAGCGGTTTTCTTTCCTCCCTGCTGGGCGGCATTCCTTCCATGGATACGCTGATTGCCCTGTGCGCCGTGGTGCTGCTGCCCCTGTGCGGCGTCATCAACTGGAGCGGCATTGCCAAAAATACGGATTGGGGCGTGCTGCTCCTGTTTGGCGGGGGCATTACTCTCAGCACGGTTCTCGTTCAGACGGACGCGGCCAAATTCCTGGCAAATCAGGTTTCCGACCTGGCAATGGGGCAGAATCCTCTGATCATTCTGCTGATCATCAGCGTTTTTATCACGTCCCTGACGGAGTTTTGTTCCAATACGGCCAGCGCCGCCCTGGTGGCTCCGCTGATGGTGACGGTGGCTTCCGCCATGGGAATGTCCGCCACGCCGCTGGTGCTTCTGGTAGGCATCGGCGCTTCCTGCGCGTTCATGCTCCCCGTATCCACGCCGCCCAACGCGCTCGCCTTCGCCACGGGGAGAGTCCCCCAGATGTCCATGATCAAGGTCGGCCTGCTGATCAATGTGGTGCTCGTGTTCGTCAAGGCGTTCTGGGCCTGGATATTCTGGATGTAACGCCGCCGGAAGGGGAATATGGCCGGTTTCATGGGGCCTTCCGTTTTACACGGGAGTGCTGTCCTACAGCCTTTTCATGAGGCCTTTTCCTGCCGTTCCAGGGCGGCCTTCTTGTCCAGTTTGGCCAGTTTGGCGATCAGGTAGAAGAAGGAGGGAATGAAGAAAACGCCGATAAAGACGGCCGTAATCATCCCCCCGATCACGCCGATGCCCACCACCTGCCGCGCCGCCGCTCCCGCGCCCGTGGCCAGGGCCAGAGGAAGACAGCCCATGATGAAGGCGATGCTGGTCATCAGGATGGGCCGCAAACGGATTCTGGCCGCATCCAGGGTGGCGGTGAGCAGGTCTTTCCCCTGTTTGAGTTCCAGCACGGCGAATTCCACGATGAGGATGGCGTTTTTCGCCGCCAGGGCAATCAGCACGATGAGCCCGATTTCCGAGTAAATGTTCAATTGCTGGCCGAAAATCCACAGCGCCGCGAAGGCGCCCAGAATGGCGATGGGAACGGTCATGAAGACGGCGACGGGGAGCGACCAGCTTTCATACAGGGAGGCCAGGATCAGGAAAACGAATATGGCGGAGGCCGCGAAAATCATGCCGATGGTGATGCCGTGCTGCGCCTGTTTTTCCTGATAGCTCATGCCGGAGTATCCGTAGCCCATGCCTGCGGGCATCGTCTGGGTAAATACCTCTTCCAGGGCGTTCATGACCTGTCCGGAGGAATAGCCTTCCGCTGGCGTGATGTTGAGCTGGGAACTGTTGAACATGTTCTGGCGGATCAGGAATTCCGGGGCCCATCCGTGCGTGACGTTGATGACGGAGTCCAGAGGAACCGGGTCCCCGTTGTTGTTGCGCACGTAGAACATGGAAAGCTTGTCGATGCTGTCCCGGTATGGGGCGTCCGCCTGCATGTACACCTGCCATTCCTGGCCGTAGATGTTGAAGTTGTTCAGGAAGGTACTCCCCATGTACGCCTGGATGGTGGCATAAATCTCATCCACGTTCATGTTCTGGAGGGTAGCCTGTTCCGTATTGACGTTCAGATTGTATTGAAGGTTGGAGGGAGACATGAAGTTGCTGATGCCCGCAATTTCCGGCCTTTTCCCGGCCGCCTCGATGAATTTGGACGTATTGGAGGCCAGGAATTCCTCGCCTATGCCCTGGCGGTCTTCCAGCAGGAAGGTGACGTCCCCGGACGTTCCCACTCCCGGGAGGGGGGGAGGCGGAACCACGTAGGCCATGCCGGAGGAAATTGACGCGTTCAGCTTGCTCTTCAGCCTGGCGGCGATGGCGTCCGCCGTCATGTCCGGTCCCTTTCGTTCGGACCAGGGCTTCAGGGAAATGAAGAAGAAGGAGTTGGAGGAGCTCTGGACGCTGCTGATCAGGTTGAAGCCGTTGACGGTGGTGACCACTTCCACGCCGGGGTCTTCCCGGATGATCCGTTCAATCTGCGCGGAGGTTTTTTCCGTGACATTCAGGGAGGTATTGTCCGGCAGTTCCGCGCCGCCGAACAGGTAGCCCTGGTCTTCATTGGGAAGGAAGCCGGAGGGAATGAGCCTGGCCATCGGAAAGAGCAGGGCGGTCATGGCGGCCAGCAGCAGAATGGACACCCACATGCGGCGGATCAGCCAGGAACAGGCGTTGACGTACCAGTCCCGCGCCTTGTTGAATCCCTTGTTGAACATGTTGAAAAAGGGGCCCAGCAGCCAGATGGTGTCCGAATTGCCGCCTTTCAGCAGCCGGGAGGACAGCGCCGGACTGAGGGACAGCGCGCAGAAGGCGGAAATGATGATGGACATGCCAATGGTCACGGCGAACTGCTCAAACAGCTTTCCCGATACGCCGGGGAGCAGCAGTGTGGGAACGAACACGCAGGAAATCACCAGGGCCGTACTGACAATGGGGCCGGATACTTCCCGCATGGCCGCGATGGTGGCCGGCAAGGGCTTTTCTCCATTGGAAATGTGGTTTTTCACCGCTTCCACCACCACGATGGCATCATCCACCACCAGGCCGATGGCCAGCACCAGCCCCATCAGGCAGATGGTGTTGATGGAAAAGCCGAAGAACGGGAAGGCGATGAAGGCCCCGACGATGGAGACCGGAACGGCAAATGCCGGAATGAGCGTTCCGCGCCACCCCTGCAGGAAGATGAATACGACCAGGACCACGAGCCCCAGCGCGATGAGCAGGGTGCTGACGATGTCTTCAATCCCGGCGCGTACGGCCAGGGTGGAATCCAGGGAAACCAGGTAATCCATGTCCGGCGGCAGGTTGCTTTTTGCCAGAAGGGCCTTGATGTTGTCCACCAGCTGAATGGCGTTTCCGCCCGGCGCTTCGTAAATGCCCAGGGAGGCGGCCGGCATGCCGTTGACGGTGGAGCTGAGGCTGTAGGTTTCCGAACCCAGTTCCACGCGGGCGACGTCGCTCACCCGCACGATGGAGCTGCCCTGGCCGCGCACCACGATGTTTTCAAACTCCTCCACGGTCGTCAGGCGTCCGGGAGCCTTGACGGTAAAGGAAAGCTGCTGGTCCGGCGGAGCGGGCTGGGCGCCTATCTTCCCCGCCGGATTTACGGCGTTCTGGGCCTGGACGGCCAGCATGACGTCCCTGGCCGTGATGTTCAGGGCCGCCATTTTTTCCGGATTCAGCCAGATGCGCATGGCGTAGCGGCCGGAGCCGAAGACCTGGACATCCCCCACGCCGGGGACGCGCTTGATGGCATCCACCATGTTGATGTAGGCGTAGTTGGCCAGCCACAGGCCGTCATAGGTTCCGTTGGGGGAATAAAAGCTGATGACCAGGGCGGGCAGCCCGCTGGTTTTCCGCAGGGAGATGCCCAGTTCGCTGACTTCCGGCGGAAGCTGGGAGGTGGCCTGTCCGTAGCGCAGGTAGGAGAGCACCTGGTCCATGTTCGCCTCCGTGCCTGTCTCGAACAGGATCATCATGCTCATCTGCCCGTTGTTGGTGTTGACGGAGGTCATGTAGGACATGCCGTCCACGCCGGACATTTGCTGTTCGATGGGGGAGGCGATGGATTTGACCACCGTTTCGCAGTCGGCCCCGGGATAGGTGGCCGTCACCTGGATGGAGGGGGGGATGATGTCCGGGTATTCGGAAACGGGAAGGCGCAGAATGGAGAAGGCCCCCAGCAGGACGATGATGATGGAGAGGCAGAAGGAAAGAATGGGGCGCTTGATGAAGAAGTCGGCCATGGTGAAAAAGGGCTTATTGGTTGGAGGCAGGGACCGCTTTCAGGCGCGCGTCCGGATTCCGGGTGGCCGCCTCCGCCTGGAGAAGGCCGTCCACGACTACTTTGCTCTGCGGAGTGAGGGAGTCCGGCTTCAGGGGAGTGACCTGCTGCCGCTCCCCGATCTGCGGTCCGGGCTGCACGGGGACGATGGAGGGGTGGTTGTTTTCATCCAGCGTGACCACGAAAAAGCGGCCCTGCGTGGAAAGAATGGCCTTGGCGGGCACCGTCAGCGCATTTTTAACGGTGGCGAGCTGCGCCGTGGCGATGATGAACATGCCGGGCCTCAGCAGGTAGTCCCTGTTGGGAAGGTTGGCTTGGACGCGGATCGTTCCCGTCTGGGGGTTGAATGCCCGGTCAATGGCCACGACGGTGGCTTGTTCCGGATAGGTGCTGCCGTCCTTGAGCGTGATGTCCAGCTTGCTGTCCGTGCGGATGCCTTCGTCCCCGTTTTTTCCCGCCTGCTGAATCCATTCCTGCTGGGTGACGGCAAAATTGACGCGGATAGGGTCCACGGAGGAGACGATGGCCAGGGCGCCGCTTTCCGGACTGACCAGGTCGCCTATGTTTGTCTTGGAGATGCCGGCGATTCCGTCAAAGGGGGCGTACAGGATGGTGTAGGAAAGGTTCCTTTTGGCCAGTTCCAGCGCGGCCGTGGCCTCCCTCACCTGGGCTTCCGCAGCGATGGCGGACAGGCGCGTGTCTTCATATTTTTGTTTGGAGATGGCGTTCTCCGCCGCCAGCGGCTTGTAAATCTGCAAGTCGTAATTCAACTGCTGCAACTGGGCCTGCGACTGTTCCAGCGTGGCCTGGGCCTTGGTTACCTGGTCCTTGAAAACGGTATCGTCAATCCGGAAGAGGACTTCCCCCTTTTTCACGACGGCGCCGTTGGAATAGTTCTGCGTTTGCAGGTAGCCCGTCACCTGCGGCACGATGGAGGCGTTATCCACCCCGTCCAGATGGCCCACCCAGCTTCCCTTGACGGGAATGTCCATCGCGACCGGGTGTTCATACGTAAGCGTGGGCATTTCAGGCGCCTGCCGTTCCGCTTTTTTACAGCCGGGAAGGAGCAGGCAGGTCACGGAGAGAAAGGCGGCAAAAACGGAAATAGAGCCCGTCAGGCGTGTCAAGTCCATGCTGTGAATGACATGTCCGGGTGTCCCTTTGTTGAAAGAAGGCTTTCCGGGCGGCAGCGCCGTCCGTGTCATGCAGGGGTGATTTCGGCCGCATCATGCGGCCGGATAGGCCACGGACGCCGGAGGGAAGGAGCTGGGGAGGAAGGCTCCCGTCAGCTTCCCGAACCACAGGATGGCGTGGGTGCCTGCAACGATGAGGATCACGTCCAACCGGCCATGTTGAATATCTTGCCGTGGAAGATGCTGCTGTTTGATTCTGCCCTATTTGTATAAAAAGGCGGTTTTCGGCGTACGGCCTGCCGTGCGGTCAAGCAGCGGTGGGATTTCCTTGTTTAAGTATCCGGCCTGTTTCAGGTACTTTTTAATTTTGGCCGCATTGCCGGGAAAAGAGCGGAGCAGCATGGCAATGAAATCTTCTTCCAGCAGTTGAATATTGTTTTTGACCATGTCGTTCCTTTTGGAGGCCGTACTCAGCTTGTACTGGAACAGGCGTTCCCTCCGCTGCAGTTGCAGAAAATCCAATTTCTTTTTGTTCATCAGATTCCGGGAGTCTGCCATGAATTCTTCCCCCTTTTTCTGTTGTTTTTTCTCTGACTCGGGATCGTAGGAGAGACGCATGTCTTTAATGATCCGGGCACAATACTCGGCGCGCAGGATAGTTGGAATGACCGTGTCTCCGTTTATCGCGTCGTTGCGGGAATAAGCCATATGGCGGACCGCACTGATTTTGGTCAGATAATCCAGTAATCTTGAATGAGACCAGGAAATCATTTCATCCGGTTTTTCCTCCATTTGAAAAAACGGAGCCGCCGCGACGTAGTAAAAAACCCATAAACGGGATTGGATACGCTCCATGTCTCGAACCTGTTCATCTTCATCATCTATCTTTGCCAGTTCCCGGGATGCGGACTGATAGAACTCCTCCAGCTTTCCTTCCTCAAGCAATGTGTTTAGTTGAAAAGCCATATTCTCCGGAGACTTGAGAATCCGGGGACAGGGGGGAGAAGGCACATCAGGAGCCAGCTTTACCGGTGTACCGAGAACTAAACCGGCACCTGCCAAACAGGAAAAAAAGATGATGATGATCCGGGCCATAAAGATTGTGTCAGGGTTTCCGGTTTGCGTGACGTCTTGTAACAGAGCTGCTTGATTCCCGTTCTTTGGACACTACGGCCGAATGGTGTTACTTTGATGGCAACGCCTTCTTCCTTGAAGCCGACCAGTCGAATCGAAAATACCGTTTTTGCGTAGTGATGTCTACGATTGAATCTGAACATTGGCTGGTACTGAACTTGGTGACCCGGCACCATTCCTGAGGCAAATCCTTGCAGCGGTTCATGGTCTTGGGGATCCGGTGTTATCAATAAGAACGAGTCTCCCGTTTACATCAGCAGCTATGACCAACGGTTTGTGTTCATCCGCCATTTCGGGAAGTGGCTTGGGAATGTTCTTTAAATGGGTTTTGGAAATGACTTCCCATTCCAGTTTTTCTGCATCTCGCATGAGAGAAGGTTTTCCTGTCAGGGGAGCGTCACCAATTCCCCAATCCCCAGGTTTTTACGCTTTTTGTCTTCAGCTCCGCTTTTGGGCGGTTCTTTACCTTCTTCTTTTGCAAGATGAATATCAGCGGATAGTTCATCCGGAACCGATTCCATTTGCAAAGTGCCGGTATTTTCCTTCCCGGCGTTTGCGACAGATGGAAGAATTCCTCCTGAAACCGGCCCTGCGGATAATTTCGTGATGGAGGCGACATGGAGCATGAGAAGAGATTAGAGATTGGATTAAAACGCCATCAGCCTTCTCTAAAGAAGAAAATATGTTCCTTAATTGTCCATGATTTTTTATTGGATTCTAGGTGGCCTGATCCGTGTTTTATCCATTTTTACGGGATAAAAATGTATCAGGATTTATGGCTGGAGTCCCCCAGCATCCGGATGAATTCCCCGATCCACAGGACGATGGAAGTTCCTGCCAAGATAAGGCCCCAGTCCGTCCAGCTCAGGGGTACTACGTTAAACATCTTGCCGCCGAAGGTGACAATGAGGTACTGCCCGGTCAGGATGAGCAGGGCCACCAGGCCGAAGCCTCCGATGCTGGCGCCCATGCGCGCGAAAGCGCTCCTGTGTGTATTGAATGCCTTGGCGTTGAACATGTTCCAGAACTGAAGAAGAACGAAGATGGTGAAGAACAGGGACAGTTCGTAAGGCGTCAGTTCATGTTCCGGGGATGAAAAGTCCAGGTAGCTTCCCAGATAGCCGGAGACGCTGAATTGGGTGAGGCTGGTGATGTCCGCATGCTTGAAGTATTGGAGCAGCCCGAACAGGAAGGCCACGAACAGAATGCCCACGCCCAGGATGTCCCTGCCCATGGGGCGGGTGATGATATGGTCCGTGGTTTTGCGCGGCGGGTCCCGCATCACGCGTTCGTCCGGCGGCAGGGAAGCCAGGGCCAGGGCGGCGAAGGTGTCCATGATCAGGTTCACCCACAGCATTTGCGTGACGGTGAGGGGGGATTCCGTTCCCAGAAAGGCGCCGATGAGCACGATGAGGCAGGCCGCCACGTTGATGGTCATCTGGAACACGATGAATCGCTGGATGTTCCGGTACAGGGAACGGCCCCACATGACGGCACGGGAAATGCTCATGAAGGAGTTGTCCAGAATGGTGATGGCGCTGGCCTCCTTGGCGACGGTGGTGCCGTCCCCCATGGAAAGCCCCACCTGGGCGGCGTTCAGCGCGGGGGCGTCATTGGTGCCGTCCCCGGTGACGGCCACCACCTGGCCTTTCCGCTGGAGCAGCTTTACCAGGCGTTCCTTGTCCATGGGCCTGGCGCGGCACATGATTTTGAGGTCCATCACGCGGTCCAGCAATTCCCCGTCCGGCGTCCGTTCAAATTCCACGCCCGTCATCAGGCGGTCCGGCGTGTCCGCTTCCGTCCACAGGCCGATCTGGCGGCCGATTTCCCGTGCGGTGCCCGGCGTGTCTCCCGTGACGATCTTGATGCTGATTCCGGCATCCATGCAGTCCTTCACGGCCTGGGGAACGTCGTCCCTGACGGGGTCGGAAATGGCGGTGATGCCCAGGTAAACCAGGTCGTGCCGTGCCAGTTTCCCATCCTGGAACACGGGGGCGTCATCATCCAGAATACGGTAGGCGAAGCCCAGCGTGCGCATGGCCTGGTTCTGGTAGGCCAGCAGTTGTTCCTCAATGGCCGGGCGCATGGCGGCGGCGTCCGTCTCTCCGTCCGGCGTGCGCACCGTGGCGCAGTTGCCCAGCACGATTTCCGGCGCGCCCTTCACGTACAGGACTTTTTTACCCAGCAGGGGGGAGTCCACGACGGTGGCCATGTACTTGCGTTCCGTGGAGAAGGTGAGCTGTTCCAGAACGCGCGCGTTTTCCCGCAGGTCCAGGTAGTTTACTCCCTGGCCGTGCAGCCAGAGCAGCAGGGCACCCTCCGTCGGATTGCCCAGCGCCTTGATGTGTTCGGGATCGGCATAATCCAGGAAAGCGGTGGAGTTGACGGCAATGCCTTCCCGGATCAGGTTCCCCAGTTCGTCATCCGCCGGGAGGGCGTCTCCCAGGCCGTAGAAATTCGCCTTGTACACGTTCATCTGGTTGCGCGTCAGGGTACCCGTCTTGTCCGTGCAGATGACGGTGGCGGCCCCCATGGTCTCGCAGGCGTGCATCTTGCGCACCAGGTTGTTGGCTTTCAGCATGCTTTTCATGCTGAGGGCCAGGCTCAGCGTGACGCTCATGGGCAGCCCCTCCGGCACCGTCACCACGATGACCGTGACGGCGATCATGATGGTGTTCAGGATGTAGCTGCCCGCGGCCAGCCAGTCCACCGCGCCTTCCAGACGGGTGAAGTACAGGGTGAGGCGGCCAATGATGATCAGGGCGGCAATGGCGTAGCTGGCCCAGGTAATCAGGTCCCCCAGCCGGGAAAGCTGGCGGTTCAGAGGCGTTTCCACCTTGTTGTCTATCTGGGAGCCTTCGTAAACCTTGCCGTATTCCGTCTTGTCCCCCACGGCCTTCACTTCCATGACGCCGTGGCCGTCCACCACGGTGGTTCCCTTCAGGACATGGTTGGAGGGATAGGTGGCGTCCGGCTTGAATTCGGCTTCCACCGTGGTTTTGCTGATGAGGGGTTCCCCGGTCAGCGTGGATTCGTTGACCTGGAGGGAAACGGCGTCCAGCAGAACACCGTCCGCGGGGACTTCCTCTCCGGTGTTCAGGACGACGACGTCTCCGACCACCACGTCGCGGCGGGGAATTTCGCAGATATTGCCGCCGCGGATGACCTGCACCATCGTATCGTCGTTGACCTGGTTCAGGATTTCAAATTTTTTATTGGCGCTCACCTCAAAGGCGAAGCCTACGCAGGTGGCCAGCAGAATGGCCACCAGGATGCCGACGGGTTCCAGAAAGACGCTTGCCGGTTCCGCCCCGGAGAAGAATTGGTAGCAGGCTACGCCGACAGACAGCACCAGGGCTACGAGAAGTATCTTGATGATGGGGTCGGAGAATTTTTCCAGAAACTGCTTCCACAAAGGCTCCTTTTCAGGGGGAGTCAGGATATTGACGCCGTATTTGTCACGGTTTTCCAGAACCTGCTTTTCCGTGAGTCCCTGGTAATGTGCTGTATTCTTCATGTCCGGAACGCTTGTTTACCTGATTCGGTCCGGGGATGGAAGCCCATAGGGCGCTTTGAAGGAACGATGACGGGAGTTTTTGCGGCGCGGGTCCCTCCTGAGGGCATATCCGGAATTGCAGACTTGACTTTGAACGTGTTCCGGCGATTCTGGTGGACCTATGTGGAACGATCTCTGTCATGGCCTTTCCGTTCTTTCCGCCGCTTTTGCGATCGCCTGCCGGTCGTGGGGCTTCTGGATGTCCGTAGGCGGTGTGGCGGGGCTGGCAGCGGTTTACGTGTGGTGGAGGCGGCGGATGGTGCTGTGGGCTTTTTTCCTGGCGCTCCTGTTCCCCCTGGCCGTAGTGGGGATTGTCTGCTGCAAGCTGATGGACAGGGATAGTTTTTTGTGCGTGGCGCAGCCGGAGGCCAAATCCCTGGCGGGCGTGTATGCCGTGGAGTCCACCCCCCGCGAGCGGTGGTTTTCCCGCCCGGCGGAGCTGAACCGTTTTTTCCAGGTCAGTTCATCCACTATCCAGCTTCATGAAGACGGAAGCTGCGAGGTTTCCTCCTTCCCCCGCCGGGAGTCCTGGGGATGGTGGATATCACAAGCGGAGAACAGGGACGACTTGTCCGTGCTGGAGGAAGATCTTGTCTCCACCTACCGGGGCACCTGGTCCCTGACGCAGAACGGAGGGTATTATGCCGTATCCATTTCCTGCCCTCCCGGGAACGGCTATACCCTTTATCTGGGCGGCGAGAATGCGCAATGCCTGGTGATGCCCGTCAATCCGTCCAATCCCATGGAGGCGGTGACGTTCGAGAAGGTAGGGCGGTGAAGGGCGGCCGTGGATGAAAGGGGCACCGGTTGGGAGGAGCCTCTTGTTAAGATGACATTCCCCGTTTAATATTCGTAAGAGTTGCGGAGAATGGCGGCTTCCGTGCCCGTGAATGGGGTTCGGTTTGTTTCGCCTGTCCTGCGGGCTCTGAGCCGCACACTTGGTACGGTCCATGAATATCCGGTTTCCCTGCCTTGAGGGCTGAAAAAGTCTTTGCGGCGTCGCGGACAGAAATGAGCTGGCAGTTGTTCTGCGGTTCCGGATATTCGGAGGCTATTTGACTTTTCCTCCTTCATAGACGAATACCTCGAAGGGTTTCAGCGTGAAGGTGAGTTCCTTGTCAATGTCCACAGTCTTTCCGGTGAAGCCGTCCAGGGGGCGCTGGTCGTCAAAGGAGTCCTTGAAGGTAATGCCGCCTTTGACGTTGGCGGGAATGTCCAGGATGCTGCGGAGAGTGGCGGTCAGGCTTTTTTCCCGGTCGGAAGAGTTGCGGAGGGCCAGTGTGGCCTTGTCCTTGTTCCAGGCGGCCCAGCCGTAAACGGAGCCTTCCCTGCTTTCCTTGTCCCACGGGTTGCCGCCCACCCAGTGCACGTCGTCCAGCACGTCCGCATTGCGGCGTATCCACTTGATGCCTTTGGCAAGTTCGTCCCACAGCACGCCGCCATGGGCGTTCATCAGGTCACGGTCCAGATAGAGCTCCTGGAGAGAGGTTCCGCACGCCACGGCGCAGCGGAGTTCCTTTTTCACGTTTTCCGGTTCCTTGGGCATGCAGTCTGGAGGACCGTGCCTGGTGACTATCAGTCCGTGCGTCATCATGGAGTTGATGGGCATGAGCGGAGAGCCCTGGACGAATACCTCATGCACCAGGCGGTCGCGGTAGGTGATCCATTTGTCGCGGTTGTCGCCCACGCCGATGGTGCCGAAGTCGTTTTCCTGCCTCCAGACGGAGTCCGCGTAACGGAACCAGAAGGGGGAGGCCCAGGTGCCTACGGTACAGTTGATGTACAGGTCGCCCTTCTTTTTGCGAAGCGCCTCCACCACGCGGATGATGCCTTCCGCGTCTTCCTCGTTTCCGGGGCCTTTGGCGTGGAAATGGGTGCTGATGCCGTCGAATTTGAAGTATTTCATGTTGTAGTCCTTCACCATCTGGGAGCAGCGGCCCACGAAGGCGTCGAAGTATTCCTTGTTGGAAAGCTGGAAGTTGCCGATTTTGTTGTCCGGATGCTTGACGTTCCAGTGGGCGAGGCGCTTGCCCTTGGAGGCTCCGTAGCCGCCCACCGGGCCCAGCCATGCGCCGATGCCCGCCTTCTGTTTGGCGGCGGCGGCATTAACGCGCCTGAAGCCCTGGGGGAACATCTTGTGGAAGTCCCACAGGCTGTTGAATTCGTCCCAGCCGTCATCCCAGACGAAGGCGTCAATGGCCGTGCCGCTCTTCTGGAAAAATTGTTCCTGCCAGTCTTTCAGCACGGCCAGGCATTGCTCTTCCGTCATGCGTTTGGCGGGGTCGGAATCGTTGTTGCGGTTGATGTTCAGCTCATACCAGGAGTTGTAATGGATGAAGGGGCGGTAGGGCATGGCGCGCTCCCGTTCCATGTACGCGAGGAAGGACCTGCGCTGCTGCCCGGGGGCGAAGAGACCGATAACGGAGGATACGTTCCAGATTTCCCTGGGCTGGAGGGTTGTCTTGCGGCTCCAGACGCCTTGCGCTATTCGGGAGTCCGCCGGCAGGGCGTCTTCCTTCTCCGCGGTGGTTACGGGCAGGGAGAAAGTGATTTCCCCCTTGCTGGCGATCGGCTCCGTCTTTGTTTCCGCCCAGTAGCGCAACATGTAGCCGCCCCTGGCGGGAACCTTGACCTTGTAGGTATTGTTGGCGCTGGAGTCTCCCGTAACGCCGGGATGGAAATCGGAATCAAGGACGGCTCCCTGCGCGGACAGGAGCTGTACTCCGGCGAGGTTCAGCTTGTTGTTTCCCCCGTCGCCCCCTGTGTACCGGAACGTAATCGTGAGATTGCCCTTGCCGTTGATGGAGACGGGTCCTTCCGCGGCGGCAAGATGGTCCCCGTACTGTTTTTTCAGTTCCCGGGGGATGTTGAAATTGCCCGTCCAGGAGTTTTTCACCCATTTATCCGCTTTCCAGTCCGTGCCGCCGTCCCCGGCATTTTCCGCGTTTCCGGCGGTATTGATGCCCATGGGAGTTTCCAGCGCGGCGAATGCCAGGTCATTGACGACGAGCGCTCCCCTGGCGTTTCCGGAAATGCGCGGTTCCCCGGCTTTTCCGCCGATGAGGTCATACTGCATGGCCACGATGTTTTTCATCTGAACGGGCTGGGTGCTCACCAGCCGCAGTTCCTGGCGCAGGTAGTGGGAATTGTCCCGCAGTACGGCGCGCCAGGAAATGCGCAGCGTGCCGTTCAGCGCCTGAAAGGTGGCCGTCAGGGCTTTGCCCGGGTAGCGTTCCGCGAGTCTGAACGCCTTGGGATCGGGCGGCAGGTTGGCAATTTTGACGTTGGACGCCTTCAATTCGGAAGATTTGATGCTCCGTCCGTCTGCCAGGTTGACGATGAACAGTTCTCCCCCCGCCTTGGCGACGGGGCCCAGTTTAGACGTGAGACCGCCAAAGGAAATGCTGCCGTTTTTATCCAGGAATTTGGCTGTCAGGATGCTGTTGGAAAGAGTATAGGCGGAGCCGGACTGTACTGCTCCGGCGGCTCCGGGAGGCGGTCCCGGGAAGACGACAGCCGCCGTGGCTGCGGACAACATGGCTGGTACGGCGGCCAGTAGAAGAATTCTGTTGAGGAATTTCATGGAGCAGAATGAATGGAATTGCAGGAAATCGTAAAGTCTGACGCTGTTTCTTCAAGGAAAAACGCTCCGAATAGCTGGCCGGCTTCCGGATGTTTTTCAATGCTTTCCGGATACGGGGGAAAACGGGACTTTTTGCCACGGCATGACACGAAAGCATTGCTTTTTTGTCCTCCGCCCTGGGTCTAATCTGCATGTACAGGGTAGCTGATCAGATCGTTGAAATCTTGGAAAGGGCAGGCGTCAAGCGCATTTACGGCATTGTAGGGGACAGCCTGAACCCTATCACGGATGCGCTGCGGAAGAAAAAGACCATTGAATGGATCCATGTGCGCCATGAAGAGGCGGCCGCCTTTGCCGCGAGCGCGGAAGCCCAGTTGAGCGGGAACCTGGCCGTCTGCTGCGGCAGCAGCGGCCCCGGCAACCTCCATTTGATCAACGGCCTGTTTGACGCCCACAGGAGCCACGCTCCCGTGCTGGCCATCGCCTCCGACATTCCGCAGAGCCAGATAGGCCTGGAATATTTCCAGGCCACGCATCCGGAACAGCTTTTCAGGGAATGCAGTTCTTATGCGGAACTGATTTCCGAAGGGTCCCAGGCTCCCCGCATCCTGATGTCCGCCATCCAGCATGCGTGGGCCAGGCGCGACGTGGGCGTCGTCGTCCTGCCCGGAGACATCGCGGACGCTCCTGCGGAAATGGAGGACCTGGTGCATCTCCCTTCCTACACCCGTGAGCACGTCGTTCCGGAACACGAGTCTCTTTCCCTTCTGGCGCGGATGTTTGACGAGCACCGCCGCATCACCTTTTTCTGCGGCGCCGGATGCGCCGGGGCGCAGGACAAGGTTGTCCGGCTCGCCCACCGCCTGAAGGCCCCGATCGCCTACACGTGGCGCGGGAAGGATTATTTTGAGCATGACAATCCCCTGGGCATCGGGATGACGGGGCTCCTCGGCTGGGGAGACGCCTACAAGGCCATGCACGAAAGCGACATGATCGTGCTGTGGGGGACGGATTTTCCCTATTTCAATTTTATTCCCACCAAGCCGAAGATCGTGCAGATCGACAGGCGCGGGGAAGTGCTGGGACGCCGCTCCCGCCTGGACCTGGGCATTTGCGGGGACGTATCCGTTACGGCGGAAGCGCTGTTGAACATGGTTCAGGAGAAAACGGATTCCGAGCATCTGGAGGCCTCCCTGAAGCGCCACGCCAAGGACGTAAAGGACATGAACGCGTACATGGAAGGCAACGACAAGGAGTCTCCCATCCGTCCGGAGCAGCTCACCACCGCCCTGAACAAGTATGCCGCTTCCGACGCCGTGTTTACGGTGGATACGGGCACCCCGTGCATCTGGAGCGCCCGCTTCCTTTGCGCGACGATGGGCCGGAGCATGATTGCCTCCTTCAACCACGGTTCCATGGCCAACGCCATGCCGATGGCCATGGGCGCGCAGAAGGAATATCCGGACCGCCAGGTGATTGCCCTCTGCGGGGACGGCGGCCTGTCCATGCTGCTGGGGGATCTCATCACGATCGCACAGTACAAGCTGCCGGTCAAAATCGTGGTGTATAACAATGGCTGCCTGGATTTCATCCAGCTGGAAATGCAGGCCGCGGGCCTGATTCCGTGGCAGATCGACCTGGACAACCCGTCTTTTTCCGCCGTGGCGGACGCCATGGGCATCAAGGGGTTCCTGCTGGACAAGTCCAGCCAGGTGGACCAGATGGTGCAGACGTTCCTGAATTATCCGGGGCCGGCGCTTCTGGACGCCCATGTGGACCGGGATGCCCTGGCCCTGCCGCCCTATATCAGCGTGGGACAGGCCGCGGATTTCTCCCTTTCCATGATGAAGCAGACCTTCACCGGAGAGATCAAGCAGGTCTGGAATACGCTGGCGGGTAACAGGAAGCTGTTCAAGCCGTGATGTGCTGCGGACAATGGGCAGATGCCGGAGATTAAAGATGAAGTTGTCTTTCCTGTCTTTAATCCTTTGTCCTGGGTCACTCCATTGAAAGGGCTTTTTTCAGCGCTTCCGTCACCATTTTCGGGTTGGCCTTGCCTCGGGCAGCTTTCATGACCTGGCCGGTGAGCCAGTTGAGGAGCTTGTCGTTGCCGCCCAGGATTTCCTGAACCTTGTCCGGGTTGGCGGCGATGACTTCCGCCACGATGCCGTCCAGGAAGGAGGAGTCCGCCTTTTCAAAGCCGAGCAGTTTGGCGGCTTCCGCCGCGGAGAGGTCCGGCTCCTCCCACATTTTGTTGAAGACTTCCCGGGCCTGGTTGTTGGAGACCGTGCCGTCGTCAATGATGGCGATCAGCCCGCGGATGGCTTCCGGCTTCACCGGACATTCGGACGGGCGCATGCCTTTTTCGTTCAGGACGGAGGAAATGTTGTTGATTACCCAGTTGGCCACTTTCTTGCCGCTGGAGGCTCCCTGCGCGGCTTCTTCAAAGAAGCGGGCCAGCTCCAGGTCTCCTACCAGCACGTTGGCGTCGTATTCGCTCAGGCCGTATTCTTCCATGAAGCGTTTCTGCCGCTCCTGCGGGAGTTCCGGAATCATGCCGCGCACCTTGTCCAGAAGCGGGGCCGTGCGCACGGGCACCAGGTCAGGGCAGGGGAAGTAGCGGTAGTCGTGCGCGTCTTCCTTCGTGCGCATCACGGAGCTTTCCCCCCGTTCGTCGTCCCAGCGGCGCGTGGACTGCACCTGGGGAATGCCCATGTCCAGTTCTTCCGCCTGGCGCCGGATTTCGTAATGCAGGGCGCGGCGCACCGCGGACATGGAGTTGAGGTTTTTCATTTCCACCTTGGCGCCCAGCTCCTTCTGGCCTTTTGGCCGCAGGGAGATGTTCACGTCGCAACGCATCTGGCCCTTTTCCATGTCGGCGTCGGAAATGTCGCCGTAGTTCAGGATTTGCTGAAGGGATTTGAGGTAGGCGTAGGCTTCTTCCGGAGTGTCGATGTCCGGGTCGGAGACGATTTCCATCAGCGCGGACCCGGCGCGGTTGTAGTCGATCAGGGAATAGGTGGCGTGGTGGGTGATTTTGGCGGCGTCTTCCTCCAGATGGATGCGCGTAAGCTTGACCGTGCGGAACGGGGGCACTCCGGCCTTGATCACGTCGTTGGGGTAGGACCACGGGTACAGAGGCACTTCGCCGCCCAGGCACAGGGGCAGGTCAAGCTGGGAGGTCTGGTAGTTCTTCGCCATGTCCGGGTAGAAATAGTTTTTGCGGTCCCACTGGGATATTTTCGGGCTGGAGCAGCCCAGCATCAGCCCGGTCAACAGGGTGCGTTCAATCGCGAATTCGTTCAGGACGGGCAGGGCACCGGGCAATCCCAGGCAGGTGGGGCAGACGCGCGTATTGGGTTCAAAGCCAAAGCCGGTCTCGCAGGAGCAGAACATTTTGCTCTTTGTCTTGATCTGGCAGTGGACTTCCAGGCCAATGGTCACGATGTAATCTGAAATTGCCATAAAATTCGGAACGCTTGAGTATCGCGGAAACTGTACGGGACCGCCTCCGGCCTGTCCAGTAAAAAGCCCTTTCCGCCGGGCGCAGGCGGGAGGGCGCGGAGTCAGGGATAAAGTGGACGACAAAACGCCGGGCGAATGGACCGGGAATTGTCCGGGAACCGTTGTTGCGGCTTCCGGGAACGACCGTTTGAGTTTTTTTCCTTGCCGGTATCTGACGGCATTCATTTTTTCCGCCGGGAAAGAAGCGTATTTGAGCAAATCCGGTGCAGGAAAGGGCAGGGCATCCTTTCCATGTCCTTAACCCTTAAATTTGGGAAGGAACCTTCTTTTTGCCGCGGGCGCATGCCGTCTCCCCCATCGGCCCGGATGCCGGAGCCGCTTTTCAGATTTGCCCGGAAAGGGCACCTTCCTTTTCTCGCCGCCCGGGCATGGGGACCGGCTGCCACTCGGGCGTCCAGTTTCCGGCTTTTGTTTCTTTCGGCGCTTTCCGGGGCGCCTCTTTCTTCGTTCTGGACGTTCAGTCCTGTAAAATGCCCAGTTCCTTGAGCTGCTGGATGGGGCGTTCCGGCCAGAGCTTGTTGGCGACGGGGCTGGCGGGGCTCGGATGGAGCAGGGTGCCGATGGTGAACGATTTGTCCGGCAGGAGCGCGGCGGCAGCCCGGAGCTTTTGCGTGGCGTATGCCCCCACGCCCACGAGGGTATGCGGATTCAGGATGGTGATGAGGGCTACCAGATGCCGCATGCACACGGCGTCCACGGCGGCGCGCTGTTCCGCGGGCAGCTTGTCCGGAGTGATGTTGGCGCCTGTGGCGCTCATCCAGACCAGGGGGCAGTAGTTGGCCACGTAGTTGTGGCGGAAGAAGTTTTCCGCCGTGCCGAAGGTTTCCGCAAACAGCCCCCACAGGCGGCGGCCGCTCACTTCCGAACGCGGGCAGTCAAACCCCTCCACGGGGCGTTTGGGGTGGGTGTGTTCCGGCCTGCCCACTTCTTCGCGGATGTGCATCCAGTTGACGACGGCGTCCACTTCTCCGAAGGGCACGCCCGTCTGGGCCATGCCGAAGGGGCCGGGATTCATGCCCAGGAAAAGATGCCTTTTTTCACCGTTTCCGTATTTCAGGACGTATTGTTCGTGCGGAGCCCATGCGTAGGAAAGCGGATTGTAGGTGAAGTGTACGGGCTCCCCGAACCGGAGCCGGGCTGTTCCGTCCCGGAGGTCGGCCGTGGCGTTCAGAATGGCGGATGCGGTGGCGTTCATGCCTCCTTATCATGGGGCCTTTTCGTTTATTGCGCCAGCAAAAACTCCGCGCTTGCATTATTTGTCCGGCACGGTAACATTTCCCCCCGGACAAGTTAACCTTATTACTTATGAGTGGAATAGCCATTATGACATCGGGCGGTGACGCCGCCGGCATGAATCCGGCGATCAAGTCTGCCGTGGATCATGCCCGCCAGCTTGGAATGAATCCCTACGTTGTCTATGACGGTCTGGAAGGGCTGATCGATGGAAAGATCAAGGAGGCTACCCGAGAACTGACCAGCGACATGATTTACCGTGGCGGAACTCTCCTCCGCTCTTCCCGCTCCAAGCGCTTTTTCGACTACGAATTCCGCAAGCAGGCCTATGAACATCTGAAGGCGCGCGACATCAACAAGCTCATCATTATGGGCGGCGACGGCTCTTTCCGTGCCCTGAACGACTTTTTCAACGATTTTGAAGTGCCCTTCGCCGGCATTCCGGCCACGATCGACAACGACATCGCTGGGACGGACTACTGCCTGGGCGTGGATACGGCCCAGAACGTCATTCTGGACTGCATCGATTCCGTGCGCGATACCGCCCGCTCCCATCACCGTGCGTTCGTGATTGAGACCATGGGCCGAGATTGCGGCTACCTGGCGATGACCACCGCCCTGTGCAGCGCGGCGGATATTTGCATCGTCCCCGAAATTCCCTACGATCTGGAGTCCATTTACAAGCGCCTCCAGCCCGCCATCAACGAGGAAGGGAGCTGCATCATCGCCGTGGTGGCGGAAGGCACCCGCGTAGCCCAATACCTCACCCGCTGGTTGACGGAACGCGCCGGCATGGATACCCGCCTGACCGTTCTGGGCCATGTACAGCGCGGCGGCTCTCCCTCCGCCCGCGACCGCCTGATGGGCACCCGCTTTGCCACGCGCGCCGTGGAAGCCCTGCACAAGGGGGACATCAACCAGATCATGGTGTACCACGACGGACAGTACGGCTATGCCTCCCTGGACGCCGTGGCCGGCCAGCAGTATTCCGTCAATCCGGACATCATCAACCTTTGCCGCGAACTGAGCTGCTGATTCGTTCCGCGGCCGGACGCATCTTTTTTTCCGCCCATGCGCTTCTTTCCGGAAGCATGGGCGGATTTGTTTTGAAAAGCCGCATCCGTCCTAGTATCATAAAAGCGGAAATTTTCCTGAAAACAGTATGATGAGAGTTATCGTTACGGGCGGAGCCGGATTCATCGGCTCCAATCTGGTCAGGCTGCTGCTGGAGCGCGGCTGTGAAGTCCTGAACATTGACGCCCTGACTTATGCGGGCAACATTCATTCCCTGGATGACGTGGCGGACCTGCCCGCGTACCGTTTTCTGCATGCGGACGTGCGGGATGCCGAACTGATGCGGCGCACCATGAAGGAGTATTCCCCGGATTGGGTGATGCACCTGGCGGCGGAATCCCATGTGGACCGCTCCATTGACGATCCGGGAGATTTCATTACCACGAACGTGATGGGAACTTTTTCCATGCTCCAGGCCGCCCTGGATTGCTACCGCTCTCTGGAGGGGGAAAGGAAGCAGCGTTTCCGCTTCCATCACATTTCCACCGACGAAGTGTACGGTACTTTGGGCCGGGACGGCCTGTTTACGGAAGCCACGCCGTACAGCCCCCATTCCCCGTATTCCGCCAGCAAGGCGGGCAGCGACCATTTGGTGCGCGCCTGGCACGATACGTACGGCCTGCCCGTACTGGTCACGAACTGCTCCAATAATTACGGCCCCTACCAGTTTCCCGAGAAGCTGATTCCCGTGGTGATCCTGAAGGCCCTGGCCGGGGAGCCCATCCCCGTGTACGGCAAGGGGGAGAACGTCCGGGACTGGCTGTATGTGCTGGACCATTGCGAAGCGCTGTTTACCGTCGTTTCTTCCGGGAAACCCGGGGAAACGTACAATATAGGCGGCAATAACGAAAAAACGAATCTGGAACTGGTGGAGCTGCTGTGCTCCCATCTGGACGAATTGCGGCCGCGCGCGGACGGCGGAAGCTACCGGGACCAGATTACGTTTGTCCGGGACAGGCCGGGGCATGACCTGCGCTACGCGATCGACGCTTCCAAGATACGCCGGGAGCTGGGCTGGGAGCCCAAGCAGGACCATTCCTCCGGATTCAGGAAGACCATCGAATGGTATTTGACCCATGAAGAGTGGTGGCGGCGCATCCTTTCCGGGGACTACCGTTTGGAGCGTTTGGGAATTAATGGATAGGAGATTGATATGAAAGGTATTGTTCTGGCCGGAGGGAGCGGCACCCGCCTGCATCCCGTGACGCTTTCCGTCAGCAAGCAGCTGCTGCCCATTTACGACAAGCCGATGGTGTATTATCCCATTTCCGTGCTGATGCTGGCCGGAATACGGGAGATTCTCATCATTTCCTCCCCGGAGGCCTTGCCGCTATACCGCGAGCTGCTGGGTGACGGAAGCAGGTTCGGCGTGACTTTCGATTTCAAGGTCCAACCCAGACCGGAAGGGCTGGCCCAGGCGTTTACCATTGGGAAGGAGTTCATCGGCGGAGATTCGGTGGCCCTGGTGCTGGGGGACAATATTTTTTACGGCCGCGGCCTGACGGAGAAGTTGAGAAGGGCCGCCGCCCTGGAAAGCGGGGCAACCGTTTTCGGCTACCAGGTGCATGATCCGCAGCGTTTCGGCGTGGTGGAGTTTGACAAGGAGGGAAAGGCGGTCTCCATTGAGGAAAAGCCCGCCAATCCCAAGTCGGACATGGCCGTGACGGGGCTGTATTTTTACGACAACCAGGTGGTGGACATCGCCGGGCAGATTCCCAAATCCGCCCGCGGGGAACTGGAAATCACGTCCGTGAACCAGGAGTACCTGAAGCAGGGGCTGCTACGCGTGGAAAAACTGGCCCGCGGCTATACCTGGCTGGATACCGGAACGCATGATACGCTGCTGGAGGCGTCCATGTTCGTCCGCACGCTGGAACACCACCAGGGGTTCAAGGTGGCGTGTCTGGAAGAAATCGCCTTCAACAACGGCTGGATTTCCGCGGAAGTTCTGCAGAAACAGGCGGAAACCATGCGCAACAACAGCTACGGCCAGTATCTGCTGGATTTGCTTCCTTGAGAGAAGAAAAAGGATGCCTTCCCTTTTTGATTAGTGCGTTTCAGGTTTCGGAAGCGGCGGAGGCACGGCATTTTCCCCTTTGGGGATTTCCACGGTTGTGGAGAGAGGATAGCCCGGAGACAGGACGGCGCGCGTCCCGTCCCGGAATTCAAAGTGGTAGTCTTTGTTTTGGCCGGGATCTCCGGTAGCGAGGGCCACTTTGTAGCGGTCCCCCATGTCCCGGACAAGAAGGAAGCCGGGCCTGTCCATGCTCCGGAGGGGAGCAGGCAGATCCGTACACGGGGAAAAGACGACATATCCCGTGGTGCCTGTTCTCCGGTGGTGGACGGCATGGACCGTTGAGTCTTGCCTGAGGATGGAGACGGGCGGCGTGGAGGAGGCGATGGATTTGGCAAAGTCTGCGGCCTGTTCCGGTGTAGGGGAGACGCAGATGGTATAACTGCAGGCAGCCCGGGCAGGAGATTTTCCGTGATCCAGCCACGCAAGAGCGAAGACGCCACGCGTGGGCTTGTAACAGGCGGCATTGGCGGAGAAGGGAGTTTCCCTGAATTGCTTCCTTCTAATGTCCAGGCAGGGATTGTCCTGAGGATTCCGGAGGTCCTGCCTGTTGAAGTAGGTCCACTCCTGCTCCTGGAACCGGAACCGGAGGGGCGGTCCGGAATGGACGTGGTAATGGTTGCCCAGAACATCGCGCAGGGCGGTGGGTACGGTTCCGTCCAGGTCTGCGCGGCTGGTTTCACGTCCATTGACCAGCGGCGCGTTGGTCCCCGCCTCCCGGGCCTGTTGAAAAAGGGTGGTCACGATGCCGTTCTCCGTTTCCTGGAGGGGAGTGATGTCCGTGGTGACGACCGTGATAAGGTTGTCGAAGAAGAAGGCGCTTTTTTTGAAAGATATGTCCAGGCAGTAGAAGTCGTTTCCCCAGATGCCGTTCTTTTCAAGGGACACGCCGCCGCCCATGTCGTTGCCGTTGTTGAAAAGGGCGTAGCCTTCAAAAAGTTCGTGGCTCTCCCGGACAGGGTTGGTTCCGCCGGGCCAGTGGTTCCAGTTCCAGCCGGAGCGCCGCCAGCCGGTCTCCTTCCCGATCGTCAGGAAAATGGTGCCGTTGCGGCTGTAACGCCCGTAGTTGTTGCTCTCCGTCCAGCCGTATATTTCCAGCCCCCGGCGATGTTTCAGCATGCCGACGGCTGCTGCCTGCCAGTCCGCCCGCCGGTGGATTCCCGTGGCGGCCAGGTTGAGGCTCATATGCCCCTCCACCCGGGCAGGACTGATGCCTTCGGCCCGGTATCGGGCAACTTCCGGGCTGTCTTCTCCATCCAGAGCAGCCAGGTAGAGCGCCGCCATTTCCCGGTCGATGGTTTTTTTGCCGTCGGGGGAACCCATTTGGGCGAGTTGCAGCGCCGTGGACGCCACACTCAGAGAAATTGGCGCCCCGCTGCGCAGGTAGAGATTGGGGGCAAGACGGTTGTGCATGATTTGAAAGGCGCACGCATGCGCGTAGGTGCGCAGTTTTTCCTGTGTTTGAGGGGAAATGCGGAATTCCGTATGGCGGAAGGGCAGAATTTGTGTGTGCAGGAGGGCAGGCGGCGTGTAGCCTCCGTAGCTCAAATGGTGGCCGGTGTGGTGATGGGCGGTTCCGTCCCTGCCGAAAGGGTAGTCGTTTTCCCCGATCGTGCGGTCCAGATAATTTTTATAGGCGCGCAGCCGCTGGTATCGTTCGGCTTCGTCCGGAATCATCAGGATGGCTGCCGGAAGGTGGGAAGAGTAGTTGTAAAACTCGTCACAGGAGCTGTAGGGCGTGCTGCTCAGCATGGCATGGCCCATGTTGAACCACGCCGTGCTTTTGGCCATCTGGTCAAGAATGCCGGCGCGTTCCAGAAGGCTGCGGTGGGAGAACACGGCGGGGGAATAATGGCGGTAGTCGTATCCGTTGCCTATCCAGCCGAAGTTGTTGTTCCCTTCCTGATACCCTTGGTCGAGGAAGTGGCGGCACATGAGGATATACATGGTTTCCGCCTCTTTTTTAAGGTTTCCCTGCTCTCTGCGTATGGCGGCGGCGAGCTGGCGGAAAAGGGGAAGATATGTCTTTTTGAAATCAATGGAGCCCGGAACGGGATGGAAGCCGTTGTCGGTAAGGGCAATCGGCCTGCCTGTGACGCATCCTTCCTTTTCCCTGATTTCCAGAGAGGAAAATTGTTCCCTGAGTGCGGAAAAGTCCCGGTAGGGGAGGCCGCCCTGTCCCCCTGAATGCTCAAAATAGTGTTTTTCCAGCGTCCGCATGGCTGAGCGGGACGAAGGGCCGATTTTTTCTGATGGAACGAGAGGGGGCAGGAAAGGACGGTTGAGGCTGACGTCATGGCTGCTGTAATGGGTCCGGTCCGGCGGCAATTTGAGAAGCTCCGCATCCGCTGCCCAGGGTTGCTGGTCATCCGGCTGGACGGGAGGGGAAAGAATGGCGGGATTGACGACATCCAGCCAGAGGCTGCCGGAAGGGGATTCCGTCCGGAAGACGGCCCTGTCGAATTCCGTGCCCGGAGGTATGCCGAGGTGTTCCGGACCGGCTCCAAGGACCCTCCAGCCGGTATAGTTCAAGTTGTACCAGCAAGAGGCAAGGAGGACGCCGCCCTTGTAGAATTCAAGATGGAGACGTTCCTTTGCGGGGACCGGATTGTACAGCCAGAAGCCGAAGTGTGTGGCGAGGTTCTTTTCCCGCCGGATTTTTCTGGGGGCAAAAGCATAGGCCAGCGTGGAGCCGGGATGCGTCCATTTCCATTCAAGTGAATGGACACCGTCCTTGTAATGCCTGGAAGTCCGGGCAATGGAACTGCCAGGAGAAGGTTCCCAGCCTGTGGCATCCCGTTCAAAATCCGAGCCGTTCACTGTGGCCCGGGCAGGGAGTGAAAAGGGGAAGAAACAGAGAGCCGCGAAAAGGATGGCGGGGATGCCGTTCATATTCATGGTACGTTCCGGTATGGGAATTTGTTTCTCTGTTACCGGCGGCCGTTATGGCAGGTGCGGACAAAGTCCTGAAATATCTTTTCCAGCAGTCTTTTTAATAGGCGTCCCGGTCATTTAATTTTTTTCGTCAGGAAAGCGGGGATCGTTTTTTTCAGGCATGGAGACGATCCGGGGCACGCGACGGAACAATGCCCACGCCAGAAGGACGGAAAAGAGGCACAGGGCCAGTTCCAGCGCGCAGGAGAGCGCCATGAGTATTTCCGGCAGGAACTGCGTCGGCTTGGCCGCCAGGTTCATCCAGAGTGACATGGCCAGAACGATCACAGCGCCTTGGAGGGCATAGCATGCCGCGAGAACGGCCCAGACCAGGAAACGCTTCCTCCAGGCGGCCGGATAGCCTTTTATGTACGGCAGGGAAAAAAAGGCGGTGGCGGCTGCCAGCAGGAATGTTGTTTCCAGAACCGTGTCTGCCGCCATGAGCCTGACGGCGGCAGGGCTGGCGGAGAGAAGAAGGAGGGCTGCATACAGGGCGGGGAAAACCATCAGGAAACTCAGTGTGCGGGTAACATAGCTGCCGCGCGACGCCAGCAGGGCGCAGGCGCCCCACGTAACAAGCACGGACAGGGAAATGATGGCGGCAATTTCCGCCAGGAGCGCCGCGGGCACGCTCCATGCCGCGCTGCCCGGGAGATGAAAGAGTACGGGCATCAGCAGATGGTGCAGGACGGTCAGGACGATTCCGGCACAGAACGCAAGCGCGCAGATGCGGACGGCCTGCCTGACGCCCGGATAAATCATCCAGTCTTCGGGGCGGGGGGAAGGGGAGTCGTTCGGCATGGCAGCGGCGGAGTCATGAAAAAGGGCCGCTTCCGGCGAGGAAGCGACCCTGCAAGTTTAACGCGGAGACGCGAATGGTCAATGCGGATCAGGCGGAAAAGTCGGCGTTTCTCATGTCGCCGGTTTCCTGGAACTTGGTGTGCATTTCAAAGGCTTTGGCCAGGCAGTGGGGCGTATGGCCCTGGGGCGTGAGCGCGATGTACTGGCGCAGTTTTTCCTGATAGTCCGGATGGACGCACTTGGTGATGATTTCCTCCGCGCGGTCGCGGGGGCATTTGCCGCGCAGGTCGGCCACGCCGTATTCCGTGACGATGATGTCCACGTCGTGTTCCGTGTGGTCGTGGTGGGAAACCATCGGCACGATGGAGGAGATGGCTCCGCCCTTGGCCGTGGAGGGGCAGGTGAAGATGGTGAGGTAGCCGTTGCGGGCGAAGTCCCCGGAACCGCCGATGCCGTTCATCATCTGCTTGCCGAAGAAGTGCGTGGAGTTCACCTGGCCGAAGAGGTCCACTTCAATGGCCGTGTTGATGCAGATGAGGCCCAGGCGGCGCACGATTTCAGCGTTGTTGGAGATTTCCTGCGGGCGCAGAATCACCTTGGATTTGTAGAAGTCCAGATCCTTGTACATTTCCGCCAGCATGGCGTCGGAGACGGTCAGGGAGCAGCCGCCAGCGAAGGTGCAGCGCCCTTCCTTCAGCAGCGTGATGACGGAGTCCTGAATCACTTCCGTGGACATCTGGAAGTTCGGAATTTTCTTGTTGCGGCCCAGGGCGCCCAGGACGGCGTTGGCAATGTTGCCTACGCCGGACTGGATAGGCAGGAAGGAGGCGGGAATACGCCCGGCTTCCAGTTCTTCTTCCAGGAATTTGGCGACGTTTTCCCCGATTTTGTCCGTGATGGGGTCTCCGGGCTTGAAGGCGCCGATGCCGTCCGGTTCATTGGTGCGGACGATGCCGACGACCTTGGAGGGGTCGATTTTCCAGGTCAGGGAACCGACGCGTTCGGAAGGCTTGGTGAGGGGGATGGGCTGGCGGTTGGGCGGATCCAGCGGCATCATCAGGTCGTGCATGCCCTTGAGTTCCTTCGGATGGTAGGCGTTCACCTCCACGATGATGCGTTCCGCGAGCTCGCAGTAGGTGGGGGTGTTGCCCGCGCCGGTGGTCAGCGTGATTTCCCCTTCCGGAGTGATGTCCGCCACTTCAATGATGGCGGTTTTTACGGCGGGAATGTGGCCGTAGCGCATGTACATGGCCGTGTGGGACAGGTGCATGTCGTTGTAGCGGGTGCGGCCGCTGTTGATGTTTTTGCGCAGGGCGGGGGAGGACTGGTAGGGCGTGCGGCAGTCCACGGCGTCCGCTTCCGCCAAGGCGCCGTCCGCGGAGGCGCTGGTGGAGGCTCCCGTAAAGATGTTTACCTTGAAGGGGCGGCCCGCTTCATGTTCCGCGGTTGCCCTGGCGGCGATGGCGCGGGGGACCGCCTTGGGTACTCCGGCGGCGGTAAAGCCGCTGAAGCCGATATTTTCACCATGTTCAATGAGAGCTGCTGCTTCTTCTGGTGTCAATTCCTTGTAACTCATGTCAGTTGATTTTTGTTGAATGAAAATGAAAGAATCCTCCGTATTTATGGGAAAGGGAGGGATAGGCTCATTCTTCCTTGAGCCTGTTGACCAGGTGTGCCGGAATGGTTCTGGCGCGGCCGGCCGGAAGGGATAACACAGGATTGCCCTGATCGTCAATCCCTGTAAATATTCCCTGGACGGTTTCGTCATCCGTGAAGACGGTCACGGGCCGGGGTTCCGCCCAGGCCAGGGCCAGGGAATCCCGCAGGGCGGAGATGCCTCCGCGTGAAAATGCGGTGAAAACCCGGTCCAGATGGGAGGCCAGAGCGGCCATGACGCCGTGAACGGAAGGACAGTCCGGCAGCAGGTCCGAGAGACGTGCGGGCGGGTCCTGCACCATGCCGGCGATTCCGGCCACGTCATTGAAGACGTTGAAGCCGATGCCGATGACGGCCATATGGTCCGAGGGACGTTCCACCAGGATGCCCGCCAGCTTGGAGCGGCCCACCAGCAAATCGTTCGGCCAGCGCAGGCGGGCGTTCCGTATGCCCATGTCCCGCAGCATGTTCAGCAGCGCAACCCCTGCGACGAGGGGCAGATGCCCCCAGCAGATTTCCGAGGAAGCTTCATGCGGCGTGTCCAGGGGAACGGTGAAGGAGGCCCACAGGCCGCCTTCCTCCCCTATCCATTGGCGGTTGAATCTGCCCCGGCCTCCGGTCTGCACCCGGCAGACGGCGATATGCCGCGGGGGGAGCGTGCGGGCCAAGTCGTTGGTGGAAAAAGCCTCGGCCCATTCATGATAGGTCCAGTCGCCGCATGGTCCTTCCTCCTCTGCAGGAGTGGGGCATGGGGGTGTGGAGTTCATGGGATGGGCCGAGGCCTGGGATAATGTTTGTTCAGGTTATCTCGCCAGGGTGGCGATGTAGTAGCCCGCGATGACGGCGGTGCCGATGACGCCCGCAACGTTCGGTCCCATGGCGTGCATGAGAAGGTAGTTGGAGGGATCGTATTTCTGGCCCACGTTGTGGGAGACGCGCGCCGCCATGGGAACGGCGGAGACGCCCGCGGAACCGATCAGGGGGTTGACCGGGTTCTTGCGCCAGATGAGGTTCATCAGCTTGGCGGCGATGACGCCGCCGGCAGTCGCTACACCGAAGGCTACGATGCCCAGAAGGATGATCAGCAGCGTTTCCGGCTGCAGGAAGCGGTCTCCCTGCATCGTCAGGCCCACGGAGGTGCCCAGGAAGATGGTGACGATGTTGATGATTTCATTCTGGGAGGCCTGCACCAGGCGTTCCGTAACCTTGCATTCGCGCATGAAGTTGCCCAGCATCAGCATGCCGATGAGCGGAGCGGCGTCCGGAATCAGCAGGATGGTAACGATGGTGACCAGCACGGCGAAGAAGAGTTTTTCTCCCTTGCTGACCTGGCGCAGGGATTTCATGCGGATGACGCGTTCCTTCTTGGTGGTCAGCAGCGCCATGATGGGCGGCTGTATCAGCGGAACCAGGGCCATGTACGTGTACGCGGCCACGGCCACGGCGCCGAGGAGGTGCGGAGCCAGCTTCATGGTCAGGAAGATGGAGGTGGGGCCGTCCGCACCGCCGATGATGCCGATGGAAGCGGCTTCTTCCGGAGAGAAGCGCATGAACAAGGCCATGAAGAAGGTGGCCGCCACGCCGACCTGGGCCGCAGCACCCAGAAGAAGGGTGCGCGGAGCGGCCAGCAGCGGGCCGAAGTCCGTCAGGGCGCCCACGCCCAGGAAGATGATGGGCGGGAAGATTTCCGCCTTGATGCCCAGGCCGATCCAGTCATACAGGCCGCCGTGGATGGAGGTGATCATGAATTCCCGGGTTTGCTGGCCTACAGCCACGTATTTGCCCGCGGCGGAAACCACCAGGGGTTCCAGCCTGTCGGTTTTCAGGTCCACCGGAATCCGGCTGCCGCTGGTGTCAAAGTAGTCCATTCCCTGCTGGCGGACGACGATGGTGCCGGCTCCCCGCGTGAGCAGGAAAACGGGATCATTGCCGTTGTCCTCGCTGACATTGGAGAAGTCCTTCAGATTGGGATCAACTACCAGGCTGTCGTCACCCAGTGCCGCGGCATCCGCCTTGGCTCTTTCCTGGGATTCGCGCACGGTTTTGATCTGGGAGACGGTCAGCTGCTTGCCGGGGTAAACCTGCATGGGCTGGTGCATGCGTTCCAGATACTGGGCGCGCGCTTCAGGCGTGGTGAGGTTGTCCGGCACCTTGACGGGCGCCTCCTGGAGCGGAGCTACATGAACGCGCAGGTATCCCACGTTGTTCAGGGACGTGGCCGTAACCTGTCCCTTTTCATTGGAGGAGATGACCTGCTGGTTCATCTGGGAGATGAGCATTCCGTTGTCCGGAATGTTGGCGATGAGGGCGCCGAAGGCAATCGGAACCATCAGAAGCGGTTCGTATTGCTTGGCCACACCCAGATACAGGAGCAGAACGGCAATCCCCCACATTCCTACCATTTGCCATGATAGGGAGAAGATGCCCATCCCCTGTAAAAAGGTGATTAATGAATCTAAAAGACCCATATGGAATATTCGTTATAACAGGTTGTAGTCTGAATCAGGTTCCGGAACCGCTGGCGGTTCCGGACGATTACGGCCGGAGTTAACCGATTTTGGCCAGGGGCTGCCCTTCCTGCACCGTGTCGCCTGCGTTCACGCAGAAGGAGGTAATCGTGCCGGCGGAGGGAGCGTAGATGATGGTGTTCATCTTCATGGCTTCCAGGGTCATGATCTGGTCGCCGGCCTTGACGGCGGTACCGGGGGCTACATCCAGGGAGACGACCTTGCCGGCAAGCGGGCTGGGGATGTCTCCAGCGCCGGCGGCGGCAGGAGCGGGTGCGGGAGCCGGAGCAGGGGCCGCAACGGGAGCGGAAGCCGCGGGGGCCGGGGCGGGAGCTGCTGCGGGAACGGGAGCCGCCGTCGTGGAGGAGACCTGGTCCAGGAGTTCTACGGATACGTCAAATACCTTGCCGTCAACGGTGATGCGAAGTTTCTTCATAATAATGTATTGGTATGGAATGTTAAGTTAGATGCTGTCCGCCTGCAGGCGGGACTGTGGTGTAAGGTGAATAATGGATTGATCAGCGGGAGGGCCGGATGCGGTGGGAGGCGAAGATTTCCGCCCTGCCCGCGGCCGCATAGCCGGAACCCGGGGATTGCTTGATTTCCACGATGCGGTGGCTCATGCCGTCCAGGCCCGCATCCACGGCTGCGGAGATGACGGCCACCATTTCCGGCGTGAGCTCCGTCATGGCGGAGTCCACGGCTGCGGAGAGGAGGGCGAGCATTTCCGGAGTCATGCCCTGCTTGCCTGCGGCCGCGGCAGCGGCGGCAGGCACGGCGGCGGGGATAGCGGCCTTGGCTTTGGCCCTGTTCTGAATGGCGGCGGCTATGGAACCGCTGACAGTCAGAATGACGGCCAGGCCACCCAGGCACAGCATGACTACCATGATGCCTACAATCTGGTAGTTCAGATTGTTCATGACGTTGGCCATGCCCTGTGCGAAGGCGAGTGTTGTAAGTAGCATATGAATCCGTGAAGATGGATGTTAAAGCGGCATGTTGCCGTGCTTCTTGGCCGGGCGCACTTCCTTCTTGTTCAGCAGGGTACGCAGGGCGAAGGCAATCTTGGCGCGGGTTTCTTCCGGGTTGATGACTTCCGTGATCTGGCCCATGCCGGCGGCTACGTAGGGATTGTAGAAGGCTTCGCGGTATTCTTCCAGAAGCTCTCCCTGGCGCTTGGCCTTTTCCGCAGGGTCTTCCACGGCCTTGAGCTCGCGGCCATAAAGCACCGGAACGGCGCCTTCCGCACCCATCACGGCGATTTCCGCGCCGGGCCATGCGAAGACGGCGTCAGCGCCGAGGTCCTTGCAGCACATGGCGATGTACGCGCCGCCGTAGGCCTTACGCATGATCAGGGTGACCTTGGGCACCGTGGACTGGGAATAGGCGAAGATGAGCTTGGCGCCGTGGCGGATGATGCCGCCGCGTTCCTGGTTTTTGCCAGGCAGGAAGCCGGGCACGTCCACCAGGTTGACCAGGGGGGTGTTGAACGCGTTGCAGAAACGGATGAAGCGGGCGGCCTTGTCGGAGGAGTCAATGTCCAGGCAGCCGGCTTTCACGTTGGGCTGGTTGGCGATGATGCCTACCACCACGCCGCAGATGCGGCCGAAGCCGACGACAATGTTTTTGGCGAAGTCCTTCTGCACTTCCAGGAAGTCTCCGTTGTCCACCAGGCGGCTGATGATGGGCTGCACGTCCAGGGGCGTGCGGTTGTCGCCGGGGATCAGGTCGTTCATGCCGCCGTCCATGCTCAGGTCCAGCGGGGTGTCCAGCTTGTGGGGAGGTTCTTCCGTGTTGTTGGCGGGCAGGAAGGACAGGAGGCGCTTCAGGATGTCCAGCGCGTGGGCGTCGCTGTCCGCGACGAAGTGGACGTTCCCGGAAACGGAAGCGTGGATGGCCGCGGAGCCGATGTCGTCCATCGTGCACTTTTCATACGTCACCTGTTCGATCACCTTGGGTCCGGTGATGTACATGCCGGCGTTGCCGGAGTTGCGCATGATGATGAAGTCCGTCAGGGCCGGGGAGTAGGCCGCGCCGCCCGCGCAGGGGCCCAGGATCATGGAGATCTGCGGCACCACGCCGGAGGCCAGCACGTTGTTATAGAATACCTGCGCGTAGCCGGACAGGGCCGCCACGCCTTCCTGCAGGCGCGCGCCGCCGGAGTCGTTCACCGTCACCATCGGGATGCCGGCTTTCAGGGAGTATTTCTGCGCGTCTGCGATTTTCATGGCGTGCATGTAGCCGAGGGAACCGCCCTGGGCAAGGAAGTCGGAAGCGGCGCAGGCGACGGGGCGTCCGTTCACCAGGCCGAAGCCGGAGACGACGCCGTCGCCGGGGATTTCCTTCTTTTCCATGCCGAAGTTGTGGCAGTTGTGGCGCACGTGCATGCCTATTTCAGAGAAGGTGCCTTCTTCAAAAAGGTACCCCATGCGGTCGCGGGCGGTCATTTCGCCCTTTTCATGCCTCTTGTCGATCTTTTCCTGGCCGCCGCTGAGGATTACCTTCTTGCGGCGGCTGTTGAGATCGTCAATCAATTTGGGATCAATAGCCATTTGTATAGTGTTATGTGGTATATTCAGGAAATATGTTTAGTGTCCGCAGCCGCAGCCGCCGGGATGCTGGCAGAATTCGGTGAGCACGCCGAAGGTGCACTTGGGATGCAGGAAGGTGACCTGGGTATTGTGGGCGCCGGGCACGGGCGGATCATTCAGCACGATGAGGCCGGCATCCTTGGCCTGGGAGATGTTCCCGGCGATGTCGTTGGTCTTGAAAGCGATGTGGTGGATGCCTTCGCCCTTTTTCTCGATGGCCTTGGCAATGGCGCTTTCCGGAGAGGTGGGTTCAAGCAGTTCAATGTGGACTCCGGCAACGTCGAACATGGCGACGCGCACCTTTTGTGTGGGAACTTCCTCGATGTGGGGTTCTCCGAGGCCAAGTGCGTCACGATAGTAGGGAACGGTAGCGTCAAGACTCTTGACGGCGATGCCGATATGGTCAATTTGCTGAATCATATGCGTATGGTGGTTATGAATGCGGGCATCAGCCTGCAATGCATCACGAGCCATTAAAGCGGATTTTTTTTAGAAGTGAAGCGAAAAGCGGAAAAATGGCGAAATCGCATCCGGGCCGTTTCACCTGCTTGATTGCTTCCGCCGATCAGGTAGGATAGGGGCATGTTCAAGAGGGGATTAGCCGTATTGCTGTTTCTGGCGGCGTGGTTTTCCGCCGCTGCGGCCTATGAGCTCCAGCCGTCGCACGTGGCTGTGGTTTACAATGGGAAGTCAACCCTGAGCCGCCGCATGGCCGTGGAGTACGCGCGGGTGCGCGGCGTGCCGGAACGGAACCTCATTGCTCTGGATTGTCCGCGCGCGAACGAGATATCCAGAAAGGAGTTTGACGACCTGATCCGGTTTCCGCTGCTGAAGGCCGCGCGGGAGCAGAAGTGGTGGGTGCCTTCCGGCATTTCTTCTTCCCCCATGATGGACCGGAAGATTTTCGTGCTTCTCCTGATGTCCGACCTGCCGATGAAGATACGGCACGAACAGCCCGTGCCGCCGCCCGGAAAGGATATCAACCAAATGAAGACGGACCGGGCTTCCGTGGATTCCGAACTGGCCCTGCTGGCGTTTGACGGCTATGAAAGGCAATCCTGGCTGGCAAATCCCTATTTCAATAAAAGGGAGGATTTTGTGGGCTCCGGGCTGCCTACGTTCCTGGTGTGCCGCATGGACGGCCTGACGGCGGCCACCTGCATGCGTCTGGTGACGGAACCTGCGGCCGTGGAAAAGAAGGGGCTGTGGGGGTGGGCCGTGGTGGACCGGGGCGGTCCCCATGCGGAGGGGGACAAATGGATGGACGCCGTGTTCAGGCGCGTCCGGGAGGCCGGGATTCCCGTGTATCTGGACGACTGGCCCCAGACGCTGCCCGCCAAATTTCCGCTGAGCCGGGACGTGGCCCTGTATTGCGGATGGTACGCGCCGGATGCGAACGGTCCGTTTGCCGATCCTTCCTTCCGCTTCCGGCCAGGGGCGGTGGCCATGCATCTTCATTCGTTCAGCGCGTCCGAGTTCAGGACGCCGGGCAGGGGATGGAGCTCCGCCCTGCTGGAGAAAGGGGCCGACGTGACGGTGGGGAATGTGTATGAGCCTTTCCTGGGGGCGAGCCACCGCTTTGACGTGTTTGTGGACCGTCTGCTGGACGGTTATACCGTGGCGGAAGCTTCCTGGATGAGCATGTCCGTGGTTTCCTGGCAGGGTGTAGTATTCGGGGACCCTCTGTACCGTCCCTACGCCCGTATGAAAAGCATGGATGTGCAGCCTTCGGAAGAGGACCGCTATTTCCAGGGATGGTGGGCTTCCCGGCTCCAGTTCGGGGACCGCTGGCGGGAGCGGGCGGAGCGCCTGCTGGAATCCGCGCGGAAGGCCCCGTCCTCCTTTCTTTATGAAGCGCTGGCCCTGGAATACCTGTACAGGAAGGAATATGTTCAGGCCGGGAACATGGTTTCCACCGCGCTAAATTCCGTACCCGATGCCCGGGACCATTCCCGCCTTCTGCTGGAGTCCCTGCTGGTGGACCGTGCCCGGGGAGGGAACAAGGGGTGCCTGCTCCAGATGGACAGCGTCCAGGCCCGGATGCCTTCCGCGGACTTTCTGCCCGCGCTTGAGGAATGGCGCAGGAGGGTGACTCCCCCGCCGCCCGCCCCCGTTAAAAAATAAAATTGCGCCCGCATGTCAAATTTGGATTGCCTTTTAGGGGATTATGGACCATATTCTGCGTCCCGTAAGTTTTCCTTTTACTGATATTCACCAGCAACAGATAACACAAGATGAACATTATCAACAAAATCGAGCAAGAGCAACTCAAGGCGGATGTGACCCCATTTAACGTAGGTGATACCATCAAGGTTCACACTCGTGTTATTGAAGGCGGCAAGGAACGTATCCAGATTTTCCAGGGCATCGTGATCGCCAAGCGCGGTTCCGGCATCAATGAGGCGTTTACCGTCCGTAAGATTTCCTATGGCGAAGGCGTGGAACGCGTGTTCCCCCTGCACACCCCCCGCATCGCCAAGATTGAAGTGGTAAACCGCGGCAAGGTCCGCCGTGCCAAGCTTCACTATCTGCGCGGCCGCATCGGCAAGGACGCCATGATCGTCAAGTCTGCCACCCGGTAATTGGAAGGACTGTTATATTTTGCTGGCCCGGTTCGTCGTGAGACGGACCGGGCTTTTTGCGTTTTTTCCGTTTGTTCTGTTGTGGTTCCTGGGGGGAATAGGGGGAATAGGGGGAATAGGGGGAATAGGGGGAATAGGGGGAATAGGGGATGCCGCGTGGTATTCTTCAAGGGAGAGAGATATGAAGGGAAGGGAGGGGGGCTTTCCCCTCTGTACCCGGCACGGGCTATGGATGATTTATTCAGTTGCAGGGCGGCTGCATCCGGCGACTGCGGGCGTCCAGATAATAGATCATCAGGTTGGAAGCCAGCAGGCTTAGCATGAATACGATGCCGTTATAAAACAGAACAGGCCCCAACATGGTGCTGAAGAGGGACTGGATGTCTTGAACGACCGGTTCCATGGGGAAGGAATCCGCCTCTTCCTGCCACCCTCCGAATGTCTCCATGAACGTGATGAATGGGTGGATCAAGGTATAAAGGAGTGTCAGGAGCGTGACGGGCACGCTGAGGGTCCAGGCTGTCCAGATGAGCACTTTTCCGGGAGTCCGGCTTGTCGGGGACAGAATGCTGTTGATGTTCAGCAGGGCTTTCACGGGCATCCACAGGTTGCCGACGGGAAGAATGAAGGAAAGAACGCATTTGGCAGGGCTGGGCTGCATGAGGTTTCCTGCGGTGCGCCGGGCATCCCATGCCAGGCGGTAGATGAGCAGGAGCCAGCAGGCGAAGCAGGCCAGGGAAACCGGGAACATGATGACTCCGATTTCCGAGCCGGGATATGTAATTTCCATGCCGGAGGGAAGCTTATGAAGCGTTATCAGTTCGGACACTGTTTGTCCGATCATTTTCCGGACGGCTTCCTGGATCTAGGGGAGCTGAACAAAGATGATGAAACACGTTCCGACGATCAGGAACAGGGAAAGCGTTCCCTGCAGGAAAGGCAGCCATCTTCCCGCCCGGAAAAGAAGTGGATGAGGTCCGGGGGAGGAAGGGTTCATGGAGGTTATTCTACTTCTTCCGGGGCCGGAGCGGTTTCCGGTTCAGCTTTTTCTTCCGGTCCGAATACTTCTACTTCCGTCAGGGCCAGCGGCCGGGCGGGGCTGGTGGATTCAATGCGCAGTGCGCGCGCCTTGACCGCAGAGTCCAGCTTCCATGTGCTGATGTTGGTGGATTTTTCCGAAGGCGTGGTGGTGAAGGTTTTTTCCGCAAGCACGTTTTTTTCGTTGTCGTACAGCATCACCTTGAATTCCTCCATGGTTCCCAGCAGGGTCAGGTTGGCGGGCGTATAAATGACGATTTTTTCCACGGGACGGTTGGTTTCCGCCCCAAAGTCGATGCCGAACCAGGCATTTTTTCCTTCCACGACGCCGGTGGCACTGATGGAAACGTCGGAAAGCTCGGAACTGGTGTTCCCGTCAACAGCTTTTTCGGGCCCGTAGGCCGCCAGCATGTTGCGGGTGGAACTTTGGCGGACTTTCACGCCGGGCTGCACGCTCCAATTGATTTCACCGGGTTCGGCGGGGACGTGGGGAGCTGGTTTTTCAGAGGCAGCCGGCTGGGGCGCCGGAACTGGAGGTTGCGGAACGGAGGCTGCCGGGGAGGGAACAGCAGGGACTGCGGGCGCATGGTGGCGCGCTTCCTTGGCCGCCTTGTTGGCTTTCCGCACGACGTCGGCTTTCGCCTCGTTTGCCTTTTGCACCTGTTCGTTGTAGTCGCTGCGCATTTTCGCCACGTCCTTCTTGTAAAGGATGCAGGTGTACGTCAGCACGATGCCCACGATCAGGGCCGGAATGAGGTAATAATAAACATTTGACTGCCCTTTCCGCGGCCCGTTCAAGACCATCGCGGGCTGTACGGACGGCGTTGCCGGGGCTACGGAGATTCCTCCCGCGGGGCGGGCAATGGCCTTGTCCAGGTCAGTGATGAATTCCCCCATGTCCCGGTAGCGCTCCCTGGGGGACGGATTGATGGCGCGGGAGACCACGGCATCCACTTCATCACTGCACCGGATCAGGGAGGAAGGCATGGCGAATTGCGCCTCCAGGGGAGTGGTGCGGGTGAGCAGGATGTAGAGCGTCAGTCCCAGGGCGTAGATATCCATGCCCGGCGTGAATGCGGGTTCCGCTCCGGTGACCCATTCCGGGGAGGCGAAGTCCCCCATGTCCACAGGAGGCTGGGCGGGGTAAATGTTGATGGGAAGCAGCAGTGCGTCTCCGCCGTCGGGACGTACGGTGATTTGCTTGGGTGTGATGCCTCCATGAAAGATTCCCTTCCGGTGCAGAGTCAGCAGGCCTTCCGCCAGGTTGCGGACGATGGTGAGCGCCGCCTGGGGCTTGATTTGCGGAATTTTTTCCATGTCCGCCAGGCGCGGATATGGTGAATGGGCGGAGATAATGAAGGTGAAAGGGCCGGCCTGTCCCACTTCGTAAACGCGGAGAAGACCCTGGTGGGACTGTTCCACGATGGCGCGGGAACGGATGACGAATTCGGGCGTCCAGCCGAAGACGTCCGCTTCCTCCGTAGAAACCAGCCGCAGGATAACGGGGGCAAAGTTGGATTTGAGCGTGGCGGAAAAGATTTGCTGGGGGCCTTTTGTTCCAATAAGCTGGATGTTTTCCAACTGGGGAAAGAGATGGGAAATCTGGTCCAGGGAAAGGGAGTCGTCGGCAGGCATGGAAGAGGGGAATTGTATTGGCAAATATTCTACCTTAAAAATACCCGGGGAGGCAACTCCATAAGCAGGCATTTATGGCCGTTACGGTCTTTTCAGGATGACGGGCCGGGCTGGGTTGGTCTGCCAGACGGGAACGGCGGCGTTGGCTTCCGTTTCTTCCAGCACTTTTTTCCCTTTGACGTTGACCAGGTGTTCCCGCAGGATTCTCCGCAATTCCACCGCGGCGGCGGGATCGTCCTGGACGCTGTGTCCGGACGGGACGATTTTTTCGCTGACGCTCCAATCCAGGTGGGAGGAGCTGTATTTGACGATGCCGTCGGATGAATAGGGCGTGTTGTTTTTCCCCCTGTCCCCGATGATGGAATGGACCGGGACGGACGGAGCGCAGCGCAGCTCGGACATGTGTTTGACCAGGGAGGAGTGCGGGGAAAGCTGGCGGATGCTGGTGAGTTCGTCCTTCAGTTGCAGGGGATTGAGCAGGAACATGCCCCTGCTGAGGGTGGCGATGCGGGTGGCTTCCTCAAGTACGTCCGAGGGGAGGTCGATCAGGCGCTGGCCCAGCCGTCCTATCCAGTTGTCCGCAAAGGTGGAGCCGCGGTGGGGGGTGGCCATGTACACCATGCGGGTGACTCCCCTGGCCGGGGTGAAGATGAAGTTGTTATGGAGCTGTTCCAGCGTGTGGTCGTCGCAATTCAGCGGAGTGAGCGCTTCCTTCCAGTTGGCCGCAGTCATGCTTTCAAAGGTTTCCGGGGGGAGCTCAAACAATCCTTTCATAAGGATCCACGGCTTGGTGGATGTGTTGAAGCGGGTGATGAGGCCGCCCATGGAATGCCCCACCATGACGATGTTGTTCATTTCCCTGGAAGTTCCGCCGGGGTTGTATTCCTGCATGAGCTCCGTCAGGGCCGCCCGCTGCCTGCCGGCCGGGATAGTCCAGGCCAGTCCGGAAGGATAGCCGAAGAACCAGAACTGGTAGTTTTCCCGGATGACGGGGTCCACCAGAAGCCGGTTGGTCAGGTTGGCGAAGGTGGCGGGGCCGGACATCAGACCGTGGGTGAAGAGGACGGGAATTTTTTTCGGGTCGTAGGGCTCGGAGAAATAAAGCCCCATGGTGCTGATGGCTTTTTTGGGGCGGAAGGCTCCCAGCAATTCCGTGCCGTCCGCGTCAGAGAGTTTCCAGAAAAGGGCGATCGGGACGGAGAAGTTGGCTGCCAGGGGTTGGCGCACCTTGTGGCGGCCGATGAAGATGTGTTCGTTCATCAGGCGCGGGAGGGTGCGGAGGGTGGGTTTCCCGTCCACCATGCGGTCAAAGTCCAGAATGGCCGTCAGCGTATGTACGTTGCCGTTGTCCCTGAGCATGTTCGCGTGGGGGCGGGAGACCCCTTCGGGAGCCAGCCCCGCCAGAGGAATTCCCATTCCTTCCACGGTGACGGTTTCCCGCAAGCGGTAGGTGGAGTCCACCTCGTCGGACATGAAGATGGCCTCGTAATGCCAGGGGTTGCTGTCCCTGGCGTAGGGAGATTTTTCAATAACGAAGGGGAGACTTTGGAGCATGGCTTCGTCCATGCCGCCGTTGCGATTGGCCTGCTTGAGATGGGAGGCCAGTTTGCGGATGCAGGCGTTGTATTTTTTTCTGGCTTCCGGCCATTCCCGGCTGCGCCTAGGCGATGAAAGAACGAGCCATGCCTCCCGGGCCTCCTGAATAGCCAGCGCATCGTCCTGATAATGGGTGTAGGGGGCTTTCTGCAGCTGGCTGTGCACGGAACAGCCGGAGAGTCCCAGCATGAGGCCGAGAAGGATGACGAGAGGGGCCGTATTCATGGCGGGATGGAGAGAAGGGGAGAAGAAGGGATCAGGAAAGCATTTCCAGCGCCCTGTTCATGGAGCGGAGGAAGGTTTTCACTTCCTCTTCCGTGTTGTACAGGGCGAATGAGGCGCGGGTGGTTCCCGTGGTTCCCAATGCGCACATGAGGGGCTGGCAGCAGTGGTGCCCGGTGCGGACGGCGATTCCCATCTGGTCCAGAAGGGTTCCCAGGTCGTAGTGGTGAATGCCCTCCGCCAGTACGGATACGACGGCGCTGTGCGGCACATCCGGGGCCAGCACGGTCAGCCGCGGCATGGCCTTGAGCCCTTCCACGGCCATGTCCGTGGGCTTGTTGACATGCGCGGCGATGTTGTGCAACCCCAGTCCGGAGACATAGTCCATGGCGGCGGCCATGGCGACGGCCCCTTCAATGTTGGGGGTACCTGCCTCGTATTTGAAAGGAATGTCGTTGTAAACGGTTTTTTCAAAGGTGACTTCCTTGATCATTTCCCCTCCGCCCATCCACGGCGGGAGCTGTTCCAGCAGTTCCCTTTTTCCCCACAGGGCGCCGATACCCGTGGGGGCGTACAGCTTGTGGCCGGAGAAGGCGTAAAAGTCGCAGCCCAGTTCCTGAACGTCAACTTTCATGTGGGAGACGGCCTGCGCACCGTCCACCAGGACGATGGTGTCCGGCCTGTTTTGTCTGGCCAGCGCCGTGATTTCCCGAACGGGGTTGACTGTTCCCAGTGTGTTGGAGACATGCCCGATGGCCACAATGCGGGTACGGGGGGAAAGCAGGTTTTGATAGGCTTCCATGTCCAGCGTCTGGCCCGGCGTCAGGGGAATGACGCGGAGGACCGCGCCCGTGCGTTCGCAGAGCATCTGCCACGGGACGATGTTGGAATGGTGTTCCGCCGCGGACAGGATGATTTCATCCCCGGGCCTGATCATCCCGGATTTGGCAATCGTGTCCGCCGCCAGGTTGATGCCCATGGTGCAGCCGGAAGTGAACAGGAGTTCCGCCGTTTCCGGAGCGTTGATGAATCTGGCGGCTGTTTCCCGCGCCTGTTCGTGCGCTTCCGTGGCCAGCTGGCTCAGGTAGTGGGAGCCGCGGTGGACGTTGGCGTTCTGCGTTTCATAATAGCGCCGGGAGGCGTCCAGGACGGCCAGCGGCTTTTGAGTGGTGGCCGCGTTGTCCAAATAAATGAGCGGTTTACCGTGCACTTGGGTTTCCAGAATCGGAAACTGGGCGCGGATGGTTGCTGTATCAAGCATGGTTATTGTACAAGTGAAGGTTCTTTGCGCAGTTCGTCCCAGCCGCCTTCCAGAATGAAGACGGGCGCCCGGATGCCGTATTCCGGCTTTTTCAGTTCATTGGCTACGGCTGTGCTGGAATTGCAGTCCCTGCTGCAGAAGATGACGATGCAGTACCCCTTGTCCTCCGCCGTCATCAGGGCCTCCATGGCACCGGCAAGCAGTTCCTGGTAATTGTCGTCAGCCGGACGCACGGGATAGACGGGGGCCTGCGTGATGGTGTGGCGTTCGAAGTCGTCCTGATTTCTGGCGTCTATCCAGACGATTTTTTCCGGCCAGTCCTTCAGGACCTGGGAAAGACAGACATGCCCTTCCTCCAGCAATTCCGGGTTGCAGGGAGGCGTGCGCAGCGGCTGGATGACGCGCAGATCCAGCACGGCTATCCCTACGGCCAGCAGCAGTATGACCAGCAGGAGTTTCAAGGCAGTGGAAAGGGCGTCTCTCATGGCGGGGTATGAAGGGGGGTCAGTCTTCCTTGATGGTCAGAAACCCCATCTGCCGCTTGTAGCGTGGAACGGTGGAATCCGTCCGGACCCAGATGGTGTTGAAAGCCGGCTTGTCCGTGGATTTTGGGGTGACGATGATTTTGTATTCCTTCCCTTTTTGAACGGTGACAGGCTCGTAGTCAAAAGCGTCCCCCGTCAGGTCCACCGTTGTCAGGTTGACGGGCAGTTCCTTGGAGATGGTGATGTGGATGGTTTTGGGGGTAGCGGGAGCCCCCTTCGTCCATTCCAGCTTGCGGGGCTCCATGCGGATGATGTCCGGAATCTGTGCTCGGATGACCAGCTTGTAGGCGGAGCCGTTGGCGTGTACGGTCATGTCTTTGTCCACCGTACCGGAAAAATTGCCGGTTTTCATCACGGCTGTCACGGTTCCGGATTCCCCTGGAGCGTAGGTCAGCTTGTTGTCCCTGACTCCGGCGGTGGTGCAGTCACAGGAGACGCTGATTTTGCTGATGGTGACGGGAACGCCGGAAGTGTTGGTGAAGGGGAACGCCGCCGTGATGCTGTCCTGGGCCGGGGCCACCTTGACAGGGACGACCGTTTCCTTGAAGGACAGTTCATCCTTGCCGGAAGCGGCGCTTCCGCACAACAGCAGGCCTGACAGGATGAAAGTCCGCACGGTCATGATCATTTCAGGATGGAGTTTCCTCTTTGCTGCGGGAAGAGAAGATGCTGGCGATGAAGAAGATGATCGCCGCCACGAAGATGCAGGAATCCGCCACGTTGAAGGCTGGCCAGCGGTAGTTGATTACGGGAAGGGTGACGTCGATGAAGTCCACCACGTAGCCGTTCAGCAACTTGGTGAAGAAGCCGTGCGGCTGTTCGTAGGGAAGCAGGAAGCCCTGCACGAGGCGGTCCGTCAGATTGCCGGCCACGCCCGCCAGCAGGAGTACGTAGGCAAGCTTGAGCCATACCGTATGGAAAAAGTTTTTCCGGTATAGGACGATGAGGGCGATGATCGCCAGCACGGGGATGCCCAGAAAGACGTAGCTGGACCAGGCCGTTCCGTTCCCCAGGCCGAAGGCCACTCCCGTATTGTGCACCCTGGTGATGTTCACCATCCCGTCAAGGAAGGTGATGGGTTCCAGATCCCGGAGGCGGTTCAATGCATCCGCCGTATTCTGGTTCAGATCGGTATACCTTGCCATGTCTTCAACCGGTATGCGTCCTTTGGAGAAGAAATCGATGATGCCGTCGGCATGAATGTGCTGGAATCCCGAAAAATCGGGGTCGTAAGCATACTTGTGGGCATGCTCGTTCACATAGTTCAGCGGAAAGCGGTGGATGATCCACAGCTTGCTGACCTGGTCCAAAATGTACAGCCCCACGCCCAGCAGGCTCCACCAGAGCCAGCCGAGGCTTTTCTTTGTGCGGGGGGCGGAATCCGTTTCCGTCTGGTTGTCCATGAGTCAGGGAAGAATTGTTTACGGTTCAGGAAAGTACTTCCGAGCAGCGTTCGCAGACGTCTGCACCTTCTTCTTCAGGTTCGTACCGGCGGCATCTCGGGCACATGGCGTGTTCCGTTCTGAGGGCAGTAGCGGCCAGTTCCGGCCCGGTCTGGACGCTCAGGTCCGCAATGATGAAGAATTCCGTGCAGAAGGCACGGTCCTCCAGCAGGGCCACCACGTCCTCGCTTTCGTTGGAGGGGACGGTAAGCCGGATGTCCGCTTCATTATTTTTGGAGAAGGTTTTGGCCTTTACCTGCTCTTCGATCGCCACCTGGATGACGGATTTGATTTCCAGCAGGCGGGAGACGACGGAGGAGGCTTCCTGCGTATCGTATTCCGGCATGGGGGCGGGGAAGTCCTGCTCATGCACGCTGCCTTCATAACCGGCATATTCCCAGGCTTCGTCCGTCGTAAAGGCCAGGATGGGGGCCAGCAGGCGGCACAGAGCCTTGAAGATGATGGTCATGGCCGTCAGTGTGGCGCGGCGGCGCACGGAAGTGACGGAGTCGCAGTAGAGGCGGTCCTTCGTGGTGTCCACATACAGCGCGGACAGGTCGCTCGTGCAGAATTGGTTGATGACGCTGAAGGCTTTGCGGAAGTCATAGGCTTCATACGCCTTGAGCGTTTCACGGATGACGGCGTTGAGGCGTTCCAGAATCCAGCGGTCCAGGATGGGCATGTGTTCCGGAGAGACGGCCTGCGTGGCAAAGTCGAACCCGTTGATGTTGCCCAGCAGGATGCGCAGGGTGTTGCGCAGGCGGCGGTAGGGTTCCGTGACCTGCTTGAAGAGGTCTTCCCCAAAGGGGACTTCATTCTGCCAGTCCACGGAAGCGGCCCACAGGCGCACGATGTCCGCGCCGTATTTGTCGTAATAATAGGCGGCGTCGATGGGCTTGCCGCTTTTCGCGTCGGATTTGGAAGTCTTTTTCCCGGTATCCTTGTCTACCACGAATCCATGGGTCATCACGGCCTTGTACGGGGCTGTGCCGCGCCAGGCGACGGAAAGCATCAGGGAACTTTGGAACCAGCCGCGGTGCTGGTCCGTAGCTTCCAGGTACAGGTCCGCCGGGGCGTCCAGGCCGGGGCGGGAATCCATGACGGCCATGTGGGAGCTGCCGGAGTCAATCCAGACGTCCAGCGTATCCTTGCCCTTTTTCCAGGTTTTGGGAAGGCCCAGGCGCTCGCACAGGGCTTCGTCGGAAAGTTCAAACCAGATGTTGGAGCCGTGGGCTTCCACCATGTCCGCGATTTTGCGCACCAGCGCGGCGTCCAGAACGGCCTTGCCGTCCTCGTCAAAAAAGACGGGGAGCGGGACGCCCCAGGTGCGCTGGCGGGAGATGCACCAGTCCGGCCGGGCTTCCACCGTACCGTAAATGCGGTTGCGGCCCCAGGCGGGCAGCCACTGCACCTTGTCAATCTGTTCCAGCGCCTGCGGGCGCAATTTGTCCATGGAGATGAAGAATTGTTCCACCGCGCGGAAGATGATGGGGGTCTTGGAACGCCAGCAGTGCGGGTACTGGTGGCGGTATTCCTCCACGCCGAAGAGGTTGTTGTCCTTTTCCAGCATGGCGATGATGTCCTTGTTGGCGTCAAATACATGTTTCCCTGTCAGGGCGGGAACACCCACTTCTTCCGTGTATTTGCCGTCGTCGTCCACCGGGGAAAGGACGGGCAGTCCGTACTGGCGGCCTACGTTGTAGTCGTCCGCACCGTGGCCGGGAGCAATGTGGACGGCACCGGTGCCGGTATCCGTCGTGACGAAGTCCGCCAGAATGATTCTGGATGTGCGGGAAAGGAAGGGATGTTGCGCTTCACAGTTTTCCAGTTCCGCTCCCTGGAATTCACGGATGGTTTCCGCCAGGGCCCAGCCTGTCTTCTGCGCGAACGCGTCCAGAAGCTCTTTCACGATGACGAGGGTTTCCGTCTGGCCGTCCTTCATGAATTTTCCGGCCACATACGTGAAGCGCGGATGAAGGGCGATGCCGACGTTGGCGGGCAGCGTCCAGGGCGTGGTGGTCCAGATGACCATGGAGGCTTTCAGCCCCAGGGGATTGTCCAGCAGGGGGAAGCGGACGAACACGGAAGAGCTGACCTTTTCCTTGTAGTCGATTTCCGCTTCCGCCAGCGCGGTGTAGGCCCCGTAGGACCACTGGACGGGTTTGCGGCTCTGGTACACGGCTCCGTCTTCCACCAGTTTGGCGAAGACGCGCAGAATGTTGGCTTCATAGGCCGGGTCCATCGTCAGGTAGGGGTGCTCCCAGTCGCCGAAAACGCCCAGGCGGCGGAAGGAAGTCCGTTGAATGTCGATGAAGCCCCTGGCAAATTCCACGCAACGGCGGCGGATTTCCGCCGCGTCCAGGTCGCGGGCCTTCTGAACCACCTTGAATTCGATGGGGAGGCCGTGGCAGTCCCAGCCGGGAACGTACGGGGCGGCATAGCCGGCCATGGTTTTGGACTTGAGGACCAGGTCCTTGAGAATCTTGTTCAGGGCCGTTCCCATGTGCACGTCGCCATTGGCGAAGGGGGGGCCGTCATGAAGGAGGAACCGAGGTGCGCCCTGTTCTATCCTGCGGGACAAAATTCGTTCGTACAGCCCGGTGTCTTCCCACTTTTTCAGGCGTACGGGTTCGTTTTTCGTCAAGTCTCCCCTCATCGGGAAGCCGGTTTCCGGCAACAGGATGGTGTCTTTGTAATTTTTTTCGGGCGCACTCATGCCCGGAAAAAGTATCACCTGGTCCGTTTCCGGTCAACCCTGCGCTGTGGCACGGTCCGGGCCTATGCCGTTCATTCCTCCCGCTTTCCGGATGAATCCGCCGCTGCGGCATTCTCCGTTCCGCGGCGCTGGGCGGCGGCAGGCAGGATTTCCCGTTCGGAAAGCCATTTTTCGGCGTCTTCCGGCCACTGGTCAGTCGGATTGCCGCGCTTCTCCATGCCGTAGCCGTGCCCTCCCCTGGAATAAAGGCGCAGGGTCACGGAAACGCCTTTGTCCCGGCAGGCCTTTTCCATGAATTTGCTGTTGGCGGAAGCTACGCCGTCGTCCTGGGCGTGGACGAGGAAAACGGGCGGTGTGTTTGGCGTGACCTGCCGTTCGGCGGAGCACAACTCCTCCAAGGCCGGATCGGGCTTGGCGCCCATTATTTTCCTGCGCGTGCCCTGATGGGTCTCTTTGGGGTCCATCGTGACGACGGGATAAATCAGCATGGCGAAGTCCGGACGCGAGGAGACGGAGTTGAGGGGATTGTCCGCTTCTTCCGGGAGCGCCTTGTTCCACAGTGTAGCGGCCATGGAGGCCAGATGGCCGCCTGCGGAAAAGCCCATGACGCCGATTTTTCCGGGATCTACGCCGAGTTCCCCAGCATGTTTGCGTGTCAGGCGCAGGGCCTGCCGGGCGTCCAGAAGAGGGCCGGGAAACCTGTCTAGATCGTTGTTTCCCTGGGAAACGCGGTACTTGACAACCACCCCAACCATGCCGTGCGCCGCCGCCCACCGGGCGATGTGCACGCCTTCCTTGTCAATGGCCATGAGGATGTAACCGCCACCCGGGAAGATGCACAGGGCCGGGCGTTTGTCCTGCGGGCGCCACCCGGCGGGGAAATGGAATTGAAGTTGCGCTTCTCCCACGTCCGTAATATGACCCGGGGCAACCTGTTTTTCCTGCATGTCCGCCGCCTTGAGTCCCAGCGGAATCCAGCCGGTGGCAAAGGAGGACGCACCGGTTTCCGCAGGCAGTTTTTTGATTGCGGCGGAAAAGGATTCCGCACCGGATGAGGCGGTAACGAGGATAAGGGTGACGGCGCAAAAAAGGGATGGGATGTTCATGGTTTGCTGGCAGTGGAAATGATGAGTCTGGAGAGTCCCTGGACGACTTCCGCGAACTGGGGATAGTCCAGTTTCTCGGCCGTGTCGCTGGTTTCATGGTAGTCGTCGCAGCGGAGAAAGGCCGTGTCCGTAGCGGCGAAGGAGGGAATGCCCTCCTTCATGTAGCCCCAGTCGTCGGACCAGGAAACTCCCCTGGTGTAATAGGGGAAAGCGGCGGAACGGTCGGGGATCCGGCTCAGGGTGGAGAATTCGTCGGCACAGGAACGGGCGAAGTTTTTCCCCGTATTGGTGGACAGGAAGGCCACGTAGTCGCAACGGTCCGGCAGTCCGGCCAGTCCGGCGACCACGGCCGACTTGCGTTTCTTGTTCACCCGCGGAGAATAACAGCCCAGCGTTTCCAGGGCGATCATGCCGATGACCTTGTCTTTTCCCGGCCGGGCGGCGATGGATTTGGCGTGTACCACGCTGCCCATGGCGGGGGTTTGGTAAAAGGGCGGTTCCTCGTTGGCATAAGCTGCCAGGCAGACGTCGTGAAGAGTGTCGGAGACGGCCAGAATCCGGGCCACTTCCAGCAGGGCAGCTACTCCGGAAGCATTGTCATTGGCTCCGGGCGTGCCCGTGCGGGAAGGTCTTGCGGGGCCGTGGTCGTGCCAGTTGTCCATGCCCACCTTGGTATCGTAATGCGCGCCGATGATGAGTGTTTTCGCATTGGGGGAGCTGCCTTTTTTCGTGGCGATGATGTTGTACACGGTCTTGTCGCGCACGGCTCCGTATTTCTCGGACCGGGGAATGTGAACGGCCTGTCGTGTGACGTCATAACCCATTCCGGAGAGGGCCTGTTCAATGTATTGGGCGGAGCGTTCCATGGTTCCTTCCTTGTAGGCGTTGCGCTCCCCGATGGTGTCCGCCAGGTGGAACACATGCATTCTCAAATGCTCTTCCGTTTGTTCCGTGTCCGGAATATTGCCGGAACCGCAGGGCTGGAAGAGCCTGGTGCAGCAGGGAATGGACAAGAGAAGGGCAATGATTACCAGGACCGGAAGAAGGCACAGAGACAGAAAAATGGGCCGTTTCATAGGGGCGGAAGCAGTTGAACCCATGCTAGCCCTGCGCGCAGCCGCTGTCAATGAACATGTTCCGCCGCCCGGAGGCTGGGGCGTTATTTTCTGAACCTGTTCCCGGTGTTGGCGTAAATGATGGCGAATGTGATACTCGCTACAAAGAGGAATACGGCAATGGAAAGAAGTACGGGGCTTTCCAGAATGGTGCTGATGATGCTGAGCAGCATGCAGAAGGCCAGGAAAAACATCAGCCTGCCGGTGAAGCGGCACAGAGCGCGTTCATCGTACCGTTCTTTTTTCTCCCGGCTCAATGTATTGTAGCCGGCGATCAGGAAGGAGCATTTTCCCATGGAAAGAATGATTCCGAGGAAGATGAAAACTCCCATGATCAAAATGGGTACCAGAAGAGGGGAAAGCTGGGCGGTCATATAAATGAAAAGAATGCTGATGGGAATCCGTGGCGATAGGGATATTACTGCGGAAAGTAAAGCGGTAGATCAATTTTGAAGGGAAGATGTTCGGAAAAAATGTAAAAAATAGATGATTGATTTGGTGATAATTCGTCAACTGAGTAATCCCTTTTCCGGCATGATCAGCCTCAGGTCCCTCCATCAGTCGACTTTGAAACATTTGAATTTCAAAAACAAGAAGTTTAAATCGTGATGATTCTACCATATTCCATCCCGGTAGCAGGATTCGGATGAATCAAAGATACTTGGGCAAGTTTCCGGAAGTCATATCCTATGGCATTCAGCAGGGAGAGTAATGGCATTTTCCCTTTCTTTTGAGAAATAGCTTATGCTCCAGGATGGCCGGTTTTTTCATCTGTGTGTTCCCAGGAAGAACGGATATTATTGATGTGGGCCATGTCTCTTTTAAGTAAAGAATGGGAAAAGGGGACAGAATGGTTTTCTCTTCAATCCTGTTCAAGTGATTATCCTTTTAATGATGACGCTTGATTCATGGCGAATATATTTCAAGGAAGATTTTTCAGAAGGCACGGAATTTTTTTGCCCGGAGGAAAGAAAAGGAACGGGACTAAAAATAGATGGCACCGATATTTAATTCCGCTGTTTTTATGTATTTTTGTTCCATATGACGTTTATGCCAGTGATATTTCTCCAGAGGAAAATATTTCTTTCGCCTTTTCCAGAGCACTGGTTCAGATGTTGGAGAGGAGATGATTAAGCATATTTATTTTTGTTTCCTGCGGTAGGTCTTGAATCAATTCTATAATGGAATTCTTACTGATTCCTTGTTTGTACAGATGCAATGATAAAGGTACCGACCTGCAGAGGATGGAATATGGTTGGTCTCCGATAGGGCAGCAAGCAGTTCATCACGATTTTTAATTTTTGGAAGAAGGATTCCCCTCAACATATTTTCCTTTTCAGATACTGACGGAAGCCTGTCCAGTTGACGCAAACAATCGATTGCTGGCGTTCTGTTAATGGGTGTGATTTTTCGATAAGGCACTCTATAGTTTTTTGATATTTAAGTTTATTACCGATTGGTTCCGGATGCATTGATACATTTCCTGAATGAGAATATCCAAATCTTTGTGGTTGTATTCAATGTTATTCGTGTGTTGATTGCCATAGGTTTCATTCTCTTGATAGCCGTGATTTTACCCTAATTAAAATATGACAATACATCATCATTTGACCGGCAGGCGCCAGAAGCCAATAATACATATTGCCATTATATTGGAATAAATTAAAAACTGTAATAATTGATATAAGGAAAATCATGAAAATAGACGTTTTTCTAATAATCCTTTTCCGTTTTACAATATTTTTGTATAGGAAATTTTCGACGCAAATAATGAAAAATCCCAATATGAGAGGAATAATATAGAGAAGGGATAAATTCATGTCTTCCTCATCATATGCTTCTGGTTGTGTTTCCATTACTGGAAAAAAGATTAATATGGTGCCAACAACCATATAAATGAAACATAATTTTCCTATTCTTAAGTCCATATTTTATAAATTAACCATGAAACATGCTTTTTATGACAACAAGGTTCTTCATGTCCCTTTCCATGAAGAAGATTATTTTCCCGCTGCATCTTTTTCAGGAATCGGGGAATTCATCTATGAAGCATACAAATTCCATCCATCTTGTCCAGCAATCGGAACAGGATTAATCTTATTTGCCGGGCGAGGGGATGATATATCGGTAATTGGAGTAAATCAGATCCGTTCGCCATTCGTGAACTCTTATACTCATGGAACGCCCTCCGTATTTGTTGACCTTCAAAGATGGAAGAGACGTTCTTCATGCCATCATGCATGAAGCAGAGATGTTCTCCGCTTTTATTCCGTTCTTCCTACAACAGCTCATGATTGTGAGGCGCGGAGGTGTCCACTCTTCCGTATTCCGTGGATAGTTTTTATCAACACAAAGGAGGGATGCAATATGTCCAGTTTGGCGGTCTGCATGTGGCCTCGGCACAGGTAGCAGGCATGATGAACTGTTGTCTGTGGACGGAGTCTTTTTCTCAAAGTGGTGTCTCATATAACTATGACCACAGCCAGCAGTGATTTACCCTCCTTTTTTAATGAAGGAAACGAGTTTATCTTCAAGATCAAGACAGCGGTGTTGAATGGCGTGCGCGTTTGATATCAGGCAGTATTTGCAAGGACGTTTGAAGGAGCCGTCATTTTCCTGAAAGCAGTTTTCCATCTGCCTCCAGGGAAATGTCCCGAATCAACCTGCCACAGGCGTCACTTGATCAGGAATCGGATTTTTCCCGGTTTTTCATTTCAATTATTCGGAGCAGCTCTTTATTTTCCTCAACATTTTTACCGTCTTGAATGTCATTTCGGAGAATTGCCTTCACCTTTTCCAGAGCGTCTTTCTCTTTCTGTGTTCCTTCTCCTGGGGTTCTGCGCAAGACTTCCCGGGCTTCGGAAATTCCTTGTTGTGCCGCTTTGACTATCCATATCATTCCCTGGCGCTCGTCCTTTTCCAATCCGGTTCCATTCAAGTAACATATCCCTAAATTGAACTGTGCTTTTGGGAACCCTTGTTGTGCCGCTTTCCGGTACCAGACGACTGCTTGTTGCGGGTCCCTGGCCGTACCCTTTCCGCATTCATGTAAAACGCCCAGATTGTACTGGGCCCCGGGATGTTCTTGTTGTGCCCCTTTCTGAAGCCAGGTTATGGCTTCCTTCTCGTTTTTCTCCACTCCCAGCCCTTCCAAGTAGCATATTCCCAACATGTCCTGGGCCGCCGGGAATCCTTGTTGTGCGGATTTCCGGTACCACATGAATGCTTGCTCCGCGTTTTTCTCCACTCCATCTCCCCGGGAATATAAAAAACCCAGGTTATATTGAGCGGATGGGTCTTTCCGTTCTGCTCCTTTGGATAGCCATTCTTTTGCCTTGGGTATATCCTGCACGGTTCCAATACTTCGGTAGTAGCATTCACCCAGCAAAGCCATTCCCCGGGGACTTCCCTGATGGGCTGCCCGGGAGGCCCACAAAAAGGCTTTCCGGCCATCTTTGCCGGCGTACATGCTGGCAAGCTTACATTGTGCTGCCGCATCTCCTTGTTCGGCCGCCTGTTCCAAGGCACCCGATTCAGTGAGTTGTTCCTGGTTTTCCGACTCGGCTTTCCGGATAAGCCGGAGCAGTTTTTCATTTTCCGCAACGTTTTTGTTTTGCCGGATATCGTTCCGGAGAATTTTCTTGATCTCTTCAAGAGCTGTTTGTGTTGCAGAATTTCCTGCTCCGGGTATGTGGAGCAATGTTTCCTGTGCCGGGGAAAAACCCTGCCGTGCCGCCTTGAAGATCCACATGACTCCCTGAAGTTCGTCCTTTTCCATTCCCTTGCCCTGCAAATAGCACATCCCTAAGTTGTTTTGCGCTTGAGGCAGTCCTTGTTCAGCCGCTTTCCGGTACCATGCCGCTGCCGCCTGAAAATCCTTTTCCATTTCCATCCCCTGTTCTGACCAGACTCCCAAATTGAATTGTGCTTCCGGATGCCCTTTTTCAGCCGCCTTCAAAAGCCATTTTTTCGTTTGAGCGTTGTCTTGAGCTACCCCGGTTCCCCGGTAGTAGCAATTGGCAAGCAACATCATTCCTTCCGGACTGCCCGATTGGGCTGCACGGGTTGCCCATATAAAGGCTTTTCCTCCATCTTGCGGGATTCCTTCTCCGCGTGCATACATAACTACGAGACGGCATTGAGCCTGCGTATCTCCCTTTTCAGCCGCCTGCTCCAGAATGGTTATTTCCGGTTGCTTTTCGGTTTCCTGAATTTCAGGGGAAGGAGGAACGGGGAAAGGTAGTTTGTTTCCTTCCCCATAGCCCATACCGAATAGGCATGACAGACATCCACATGTAGTAAAAATAATACGTATCATTTTTATGTAAAATTAATTAATGATTGCCATGATAGGGGGAGATAGGGGGGAAGGAGGGGGAGATAGGGGGAGATAGGGGGAGATAGGGGGAGATAGGGGGGAAGGGACGCTCCCCGCTGCTATTTTTAAGATCTGTTTTCTTTTGATTTTATGATAAGCGGGAGTTTTTTCTGGTATTCGAGGATTCCTAACCGGTAATATTCTACAAGCGTTTTCCCTTCCGGATATCTGTCTAAATTCTTTTCCAGTACAAAACTGCATATCCGGGAGAAAAACGGAGTTTCATCTTCTTCATAAAGCATGAATGCTTTTAAAAAATTCCAGCCGGATTCATCATCGGGATGTCCTTTAATGTGCCAATCCATTGTGAATTCAAAGATCCACAATGGAGAAATATTTTCTGAATTTGCATAGAATTCAAGAAGATTTTTTGATTCACGACAGGGGCAGTCTTTTTTCCTGATTTCTGAGAAAATTAATTGATCGAGCAACACCGAAACATCTTTGTATTTGTTCATGGAACGAAGCATTCTTCCAGAAATAATAAAGTCTCTCCAATTTTGAGAATGCACCAGGGACGCGGCCAATTGCCTTTTACAGAATTCCGGCATTTCCTCTATCATTTTCCGAAGATTTATTTCATCCGGACTTTTCGCTATTGGTTCCCATTGGACAACCGGGACTCCATTGACGATTATATTGCGTGCTGTACGGTTGGTGAGTTTTTCCTGATTTTTGAGTTGTTTCAATAACCTGTTGCGATATTCCTTGTAATTAGAATTCGCAATCCCAGCCTGATGATCATTTCTCTGATTTTTAGTAAATTCCACGCTATCTTCTTTTTGGGATGGAAGAGAATGATGAGTACATGAGGTTAATCCCCATGAAAAACAGACAGTTGCGAGAAGGATACGTTTCATGGTAATATTTTTATTGTTTGCGGACACGGTTAATAACCATGTAATCTCCCTGTTGCGAACGAACTACTGTAGCATAAAAACAATAACCGTTTGTTTCCCAGTTGCTGTAGAATGCGTATTGTGGATTCGAAATTTTAGTTTTCTTTTTGTACATACTGTTTTCAATGTATTTCACCGTATCTTCCAGGGGAGGGTCTCCATCATGCTTTATCATGGAAGGCATATTGACTGAAACAGGTGAAAACAAAGTCCAGGTATAGGCATCATATTTTACGTCGCGCTCTTTTCCTCCGCCGTCAGTTGCAGAGAGAATTATCGTAGCGGCAGGGAAAGAAATCCCCGTATGTTTGTTGACTTCAGGGATATTCCATGAATCTTGTTCAGAGTCACATGCTGCTATCAAGACAATATAGAAAACAGAAAAGAGTTTGTATATTATTTTTGTGCCTTTTTTCATCGTCTCCAGGGCAGTAGTTATAAAATTTATCTTCGAATTCCAGAGTATATTTCTCTTTACAGACTACCGCTGTTCTTTTTCTCCATTCTTTGTAGCTTCCAACAGCAGGAAATCAATTTGAGTTTCATTTTTTATCATTGTATCCGAGTGATGTGCTTCTCTATGAAATATTATATTTTTCATTGGAGAGGGCTTACGTGAAAATATAAGCATATTTAAGTTTTATTTCATTGATAATTTCTGCTATAAAAATTATTTGTTTTCAAATAAAGATTGATTGAATTCTCCAACAAAAATAAGGGTTTTCTCAGAACGGTTGTATTTGTATAGTGTATAAATCTTTCCCTCTTCATCATTGTTGCTCAGATGAAGAATATACAAATCGAGATTGGCATTCAAAATGAATAATCGTTTCCCGAATTCGCCGTCTCCATTTATGAATAAATACGATATTTTGTTTTTTTTATCTACCCAGAATTTACCTTGATTGAGTCTTTTATTAAATGATTCCTTGCTTTCTTCATAAATGAAGTTCGGAGGGATTGACGTGATTTCTTGTAATATTAGGTTTTTATCGTGAGCATGAGTCTTTGAAAAAAATGCAATTGATATAATTAATAATATGTATTTCATAGATGTTGTTTTATATATTATCTCGAATTTTTCACTTAATTTTAAAAATCGTATATTATCCCAGGAATGTTATTTTTTAACAAGAGGCGACTGAAGCGTTATTCCGGATAAGAGAACTTTATCTTCGGGTTGAAGAGAGGGCCTGCTGTTTTTCACTGATTTATTGCATTGACAATAAATAGTATGGCAATTTATCCATTCGACTTCGTTAACGTTTTTAATGGCAGTGGCAAGGATGGGAGCTGTCCGCCTGGTTCAAAACAGGAAATAGCAGGAACAGAACCAGGCGATGATCAGCAGGCCGCAGGTGAATTCAAGCAGAAGTCCCGTAAGCATTCCCAGGGCGGCGCCGGACCCGGCCTTGAATGCGGCGGCGATGTCCTTGCGGGCGAAAATAAGTTCGGCCAGGAGGGCTCCCAGGAACGGCATCACCAGAAGGCCAACGATGGGGGTGAACAGAATGGAGCCCACAATGGCTCCGATGATGGCGCCCCAGATTCCTGCCGAAGTGCTGCCGAATTTTTTGGCTCCCATGCCGCCGGAAAGCTTGTCAATGACGAGTCCACCAGCCACCAGGAGCGCCAGCACGGTCCACTCCCACCACGCCAGGGTCTGGCTGCCCATCACTCCCTGCCAGATGCAACCGGCCGCAATGATGATGATGCCGGGCAGCATAGGAATGAGCGTGCCGATCAGTCCCATGCCGAACAGGAGCAGGGTGACGCACCAGATGAGGGTTTCAGAAAGTACCGGGGGCATGTTTTCGTTCTTAGCAGGAAGCGGGAGATGTGGCAAGGATTCTGCCCGGCTTGCGGCATGACGGAAAAACGCCGGCCGTCTGATGGATTGCTGTTGCAGTTTCCGTAGTCTGAGTATGCAATGCCTGCCTATGGCTTTTCCCGGTTCTTTTTTACGGAACGGAGTCTTGTGCTCCTGTGCCCTGCTTATGGCAACAGTTTCCTTTTCCGCCGAGGTCCCGGAAGGGGATTCCGCCTCCATCCGGGAAATTGTCCGTCCGCTGAAAGCGCATGTGGGCGTTTCCGCCGTCATGCTGGACACGGGCGAATCCGTCTCTGTGGGGGACGAAGCTTTTTACCCCATGCAGAGCGTTTATAAATTCCCGCTGGCCCTGTCCGTGCTGAAACGGGTGGACCAGGGAGTTCTGGACCTGGATCAGAAGGTGCAAGTGACCAGGGACCAGTTGCCGGAAAAAACATGGAGCCCTTTGAGGGACCGCTTTCCGCAGGGCGGCGAGTTTCCGCTGAAGGAATTGTTGCGTTTTTCCGTACAGGAAAGCGACAATAACGCATGTGACATCCTGTTTTCCCTGATAGGCGGCCCCAAAGCCGTTCAAAAGGATTTGAAGAAATGGGGGGTGGAGAACATGAATGTTAAATACACGGAGGCGGACACGCACCGGAATAATGAATGGCAGTATTCCAATTCCGCCCGTCCCTCCGCCATGACCTCCCTGTTCCGGAGGTTTGACGAGGGGAAGATATTGAAAAAGGATACACAGCTTTTCCTGTGGGATATGATGGCTTCCTGCGCCACAGGGGCGGAGCGGTTGAAGGGCCTGCTGCCGAAGGAATACGTGGTGGCGCACAAGACCGGAACGGGAGGAGCGTTGCCGGACGGCGCCGTTTCCGCCATCAATGACGCCGGGATCATTGTACTGCCTGGCGGCAGGAGAATGGCCGTGACTGTTTTCGTGATGAATTCCAAGGATTCTCCCGCCGTCTGCGAGGGGACGATCGCTTCCGTAGCCCGCTGGCTGTGCACGGAATGGAAAGCCGCCGAAGGCGTTAAGAAGTGAACGCCCGGGCCGGGACATGTTTTAAGCTTGGAAAGGCCGCGCGCATCAGGCAAGGTGTGCCGCGTTATTCATGAAGAACCTATTGAGCCGGTACATCAGTCTGAGTCTGGCGTTGCGGTATTTGAATCCGCTGCGCACGTTCTTTTCCATCATCACCCTGATCTGCCTACTGGGCGTCTCTCTGGGGGTGATGGTGCTTATTGTCGTGTTGTCCGTCATGGGCGGTCTTCAGAAGGAAATTCAGGGCAACCTGTTCGCGCATTCCCCCCATGTGCAGGTATGTTACAGGAATGATTTCGGCGTCCGTGAAGTGATTCCGGACTGGGTGGAGCTGAGCGGCAAGCTCAGGCACGTTCCCGGTGTCCAGTCCACGTATGCCCTGATTGAGGATTATGCGCTGGTGGACGTGCAGGGGAAGCAGAGGCCCTGCTTTTTCCGCGCCATTGATACGGAAAATGAGGCACAGCTTGAGGATTTGAAGCATTTGATCGTTTCCGGAAACGCTGATCTGGACATGGGGGAAAAGGCGGTCATTTCTTCCATCGTGGCGGAGAACATGGGCCTGAATGTGGGCGATACCGTGCGCGTGTACACCACCCGGAATTTCCAGGAAATTTCACACGCCTACCAGCAGACGGAACTGCCTCTGCTGGCGGAAAAAAACGCCGCGGAGCTGGATGATCTGAAGAAGTGGGGAAAATCCCTGAAAGCGGAGCAGGGACGTGAAGAGGCGTTCCAGGCGTCCGTGGACCAGGCGTTCGCCACTCTGAACAGCCTGCTGGCCGTCCCCCGCAGGGATACGGAACGCTCCGGCCTGCTGGATATGATCGGCCTGCTCAATGAAGGGGAGGCCCTGGAGGGAGGCAAGGTGGCTTTTCCGGAAGGTACGGGCAAGGAATGGGAAGCTGTTTTGGCCGGATTCTCCGCCGAGCGGCGCAATGAGGCGGACATGGAATGCTTCCGCAAAATCAAGGAGCTGGTCATGCCCAAGGATTTGGAAGTCATCGGCATTTACCGCGCCTCCCAGCATACGCCCAGCCCGGATCTGTTCATTCCTCTGGTCATCGGCCAGGAATTGCTGGGGTATGAGGACGATGTGGTGCAGGCCGTGGCCCTGCGCGTGGATGATCCCTACCATGTGGAGACCATGCTGGCGCCCGTGATGCAGGCTCTGGAAAAGGAGAAGCCCGCTTCCTCCTGGGTGCTGGAAACCTGGCATGACCGGTTCAATTCATGGTTTGAACTGATGCAGAAGGAACGCATGATGATGAGTTTCGTGCTGTCGTTTATTTCCCTGATATCCGCGTTTTGCATTATGGCGGTGATGTTCACCGTCTCCATCCAGCGCAAACGGGAGATTGCCGTCATGAAGGCTTTGGGCGCCACGCCGTTCCAGGTGGTGCGCGTGTTTCTGTGGCAGGGTGTGATCATCGGTTTTATAGGGGCCCTTCTGGGCGTCGGCCTGGGGCTGCTGGTGCTGGAGTACCGCATGCAGATTCAGATGTTCCTGGCGGGCATCGGCTTTGATCCGTTCCCCGTGGCTTTCCATGGAACGGCAAACATTCCGGTAGTGATTGACTGGACGGAGATCGCTTGGCAGGGGGTGAAAGCCTTTGTGATGGTCGTCGTGGCCTCCATCATTCCCGCCCTTATCACGGCGCGCCAGGACCCGGCCCGTTCCCTCCGCAGCATGTAACCGGAAGCGACTCATGGATATTTACTGGATTCAGGATCATGAAAAAAAGGGGCCTTTGCCGGAGGTGGAAGTCATTTCCATGCTGGAGGCGGGCCTGATCCCAGAAACCGTCCGCGCTTGGCATGCCGGGTGTGATGAATGGGTGCAGATACGTGAACTGCCCGTGATGAAGGAAATGTTTGACCGGAAAGATGAGGAGAAACGCCGAACCATGCGGGAAAGCGCTCCGGAAGAGAATGGGGTACTGCCCGGCCCGGAGGAGCCCGGAGATGAACGTTCCATGGCGGAGGCCGGGGAAGAATCTCCGGAGGTGGAGGCCGGGGTGGTTCTGGTCGTTCCTTATCCTTACGTCCGTTTTCTGGGAAGGATGGCGGACGTGATGATGCACATGACGGTGTATCTGGCTCTGCTGAGGCTGTTAGGCGTGGAATTCCAGCCCGGACTGCTGCCGGGCACGTATGAAGCCCTTCTTTACATCTGCCTGCCGATGACGCTTGTTGAGGGCCTGTTCCTGAGCACGCTGGGTACGACGCCTGGAAAATCCATGCTGGGTGTTTCCGTGCGCGACTATTTGGGAAACCGGCTGTCTTTCTCCACGGCGTTCAGACGCGCCCTGTTCGTGATGGTGCTGGGTCTGGGGTGTTTCGCCCCTACCTTGACGATGCTGGCCCTGTTCTTTTCCTGGTGGTGGGTACGCCGTTTCGGCTTTACTCCGTGGGACAGAAGGCTGGGGACGACGGACGTGTTGAACGAGCCTCTTTCCTTCCGCAAGGTGGCCATGACCGTGGCCCTGATCATCCTGTGTTTGCAAATCATGTACTTCTTGGTTCTCCCCTGGCTTCCGGACATGGAGGCCTATGTGCAGGCGTCTTCCCAAATGTGACAAAAAGGCCGTTTTTGCGGGATTTAGTCTTTTCATCACCTGAAATTGTCTCATACTTGTGGCGCCATGCCAGAAATACACCCAACGGCAGTAGTGCATCCTACTGCGGAAATTGCGGATGATGTCAAAATAGGCCCTTTTTGCGTTGTCGGGGAGCAGGTGAAGCTGGGGCCCGGATGCGTGCTTCACAGCCACGTGGTCATTGACGGCCCGTCCTCCTTCGGCAGCGGCAATGAATTTTTTCCGTTCTCCGTGATCGGCCTGAAGAGCCAGGATTTGAAGTACCGGGGCGAACCTACTTATCTGGAAGTGGGGGACAACAACGTTTTCCGGGAAAACGCCACCATCAACCGGGCTACGGATATTGGTGGCAGAACGCAGATCGGGAACAACAACCTGTTTCTGGTATCCTGCCATGCCGGCCATGATTGCCAGATTGGCAACCACGTCATCTTCTCCGGCTTTGCCACGGCTGCCGGGCATGTAACGGTGGGGGACTATGCCATTCTGGCGGGTTGCTGCGCCGTTCACCAGTTTGTCCGGATTGGAGAACACGCCATGGTGGGCGCCGTGGCCCGCGTGGCCCAGGACGTGCTGCCCTATACCATTGTGGAAGGCCATCCCGCCGTTACGCGCGCCGTCAATTCCATAGGCATGCAGCGGCGCGGTTTTTCAGAGGAAGACCTGCGGGCCGTGCGCATGTGCTATAAGAAGCTTTTCGTCAACAAAAAACTGACGGTGCATGAGGCCATCGAGGAACTGTTGCAATCTCCTTACGGGGAAAATCCCTGCCTGCAGCGCATCATTGAATTCGCGCAGACGTCGGAACGCGGATTCTGCCACTGAGGCCATGAAAACGGGTTTTGTCTTTGACCTGGACGGAACGCTTGTGGACTCCATTCCCGGCATTGCCCGCGGATTAAACCTGGCTCTGGAGTCCCTGGGATACCCGGAACATTCTGTAGAAGCGATTCGCGGAATGGTTGGGCGGGGCGCCCGGGAGCTGTGCGTGGCCGCCTTGCGTGGATATTTTAACGGACCCGTTCCGGAATCCGCCTTTGAAGCCTTGCATGCGGGTTTTATGCGGGAATACCGACATACCTGGGAAAACGGAACGGTTCCTTATGCGGGCATTTGTGAGATGCTCCTGCAACTGGCGGAAGAAGGCCATCCCCTCGGCGTTCTGTCCAACAAGCTGCACGTGGTGACCGTGCCTCTGGTGCATCACGTCTTTCCGGATGTGCCTTTCCGGACTGTAATGGGTTTTTCCGAGCGTTTTCCCCGCAAGCCGGAACCGGATTCCCTGCTGTCCATCATCCATGAATGGGACAGGAAACCGGAGGAGGCATGCATGGTGGGAGATTCCGCCCACGACGGCAATACGGCCGTGAATGCCGGCACCCGGCTGGTCCTGGTAGGGTGGGGGTACAGCACCCGTGCCGCCCTCGACGCTTTCCATGTGCCTGTGTGCGGTTCCGTGCAGGAGCTGTCCTTTTGCCTGGAACATGAAGAAAACCTGCCGTTTCCGGTTCTGAAACAGGGGGACGAGGTTTCCGAATAGGCCGGAGGCTTGGTGCAGAAGCTTTGCGCAAAGCTTCTTTTTGTCCGTTTTCACTCTTCTTCCTGAACGTCTGCGGCCTTGGCCCGGAGGGTGATGTCTTCCAGGCTGGAAGGCAGGTCCTTGGATGACGTGACGCCCAGATTCTTCAATTTCTGGGCCCGCGGAATGAACCGGTGCTCAAAGGAGGAAACGGTCTTGTTGTACTGGTTGACCGCCTGGTTCAGGCTTTTGCCCAGGGAGGAAAAATGTCCGGTGAGGATGGCGCAGGTATCGAACAGGTCCGTTCCCGCTTCAGAAATCTTTTTGGCGTTGTCCGCCAGTTGTTCCTGTCTCCAGCCGTAGGCGACGGTTTTCAGCAGTGCGATCAATGTGGAGGGCGTGGACAGGATGACCCTGTTTTCCGCGCCGAATTCGATCAGGGACGGGTCCGCTTCCAGAGCGGCCTGGAAAAAAGCTTCCCCCGGCAGGAACATGATGACGAATTCAGGACACGGCGAAAACTGGGTGAAGTAGTTTTTGGCGCTCAATTGCTGCAAATGCTTTTTGACGTCCGCCGCGTGGCGGCTCATCCACTGGCTCCGTTCCTCCTGCCTGTCCGTCTCTCCGGCATGGAGGTAGGCCGCCATGGGCGCCTTGGCGTCAATGATGATGGAGCGTCCTCCCGGAAGATGGATGACCATGTCCGGGCGGATTCTGTCCTCCTCCCGGGAACGGGTCTGCTGCGTGGTGAAATCGCAGTATTCCACCATGCCCGCCAGTTCCACCACGCGGCGAAGCTGGAGTTCTCCCCACTGGCCGCGGGCGTTGTTATGGTGCAGGGCCTGGGAAAGTCTGGCTGTTTCGTTCTTCAGGGCCTCATTGCCGGAAAGGATGTAGCGTATCTGGGTTTTCAGGTCCGCATAAGCGCCCACGCGCTCCTTTTCTATTTCTCCCAGGCGGGACTGGACCAGCTTGAGGGAGTCGCTCACCGGCTTGAGCAGGGACTCAATGGCCTGCTTTCGGGATTCCAGATCATGCCTGGCCTGCTGGTGCTGGTTCTGGAGACGCGTTTCTGCCAGGTTGAGGAATTGTTTTTCCGAGTTGCGGAGGACTTCCGCACTGATGCCGGCAAAGGAATTCCTGAGCACTTCTTCCGCGGTGCGGAGCATCTGCGTCCTGTCCTCCGCCCGCTCCCGCCAGGAGAGGGATTCCGCCTCCAGGCGGACGGAACGGTCCCGGTAGCGCAGCAGGGCGACCAGAAGCGCCAGGCAGGCAAGCAGGAGCAGGGCGGCCAGAAGCCAGGGAATGAAGGGGGGAATCATGGAAGATGGTGGATCAGATGGGGGTGGCGTAGGGAATGCCGTCCGTTTCATCTACGGGTTCGGCCAGCGGAATGTTGTCATCGGAACTGTCGAGCGGCTCTGCATAGGGAATGTCTTCTTCCGTGCCCGGCTCCGCAAGGGGAATATGCTTTTCACACATTTTGGCAGGGGCCTGGTAGCCTACCGTTGTTTCATAATAGGCCGTTTTGGCGTATTGGCAGCCGGAATGGGCCAGCTGGTTGGATTCCCGGCATATGAGAACGGCTTGGCCTTCCGAGGCTGCCCTGGTGCGGATCGCGTTGGAGGGATAGCCTTCCTTTTGGGAGGCCAGCATGATATCCGTCCAGATGGGAAGAGCCAGCGTGCCGCCGTACCCTTTTTCCAGAATTTTGGTGGGGGTGTCAAATCCCACCCAGACGCTGCATGTCAGGTTGGAGGTGTAGCCTGCAAACCAGGCGTTCGTGTAATTGTTCGTAGTCCCTGTCTTGCATCCGAACGGCGCCTTGAACCCCAGGGCGGTGATTCTGCCCGCGGTGCCTCCGGGCTTGCAGACCTGCTGGAGAATGGAGGAGGTGATATTGGCCGCGCGCTGGGAATAAACGGCGCGTCTGCTCTTGGTAATGGCAAAGCGCGGCTGTCCTTTGGAATCCGTAATGTGGTCGATGATGTATGGCGTGGGGCGCACGCCGCCGTTGGCAAACACACTGTAGGCGCTCGCCACGTCCAGGGGGGAAGCTTCCCAGGTGCCCAGGAACAGGGCCGGAGTCTTGGAGACGTTTCCATGGAACCCGGCCAGCTCGGCGGACTGGATGACGTTGCCCAGCCCGGCCCGGTTGCCGATGCGTACGGACATGGTGTTGCGGGAAAGAATGAGGCCGAAGGAGGCGGGTTTCATGCCGCAGTAGGTGCCGTCCGAGTTGCGGGGGGACCAGTTGGCTGCGCCGCGTATTTCCCCATAGGCGATGCGGTCGTCGGAAATGCGGGTATCCGCGGAATTGCCCTGCTGAAAGAAAGTGGCGTAAACGAACGGCTTGAACAGGGAGCCCGTCTGCCGCCGGGACTGGATGGCGCGGTTCAGCTTGGATTCCTCCGCGTCCCGTCCGCCGACAACGGCCAGAAGCGCTCCCGTGGCATTGTCCATCACCACGGCCGCAGATTGGATGTAATTGGGCATGGGGGGCTGGGTCTTTTCCCTCTGTTCCGCGGGAATTGCCTTGTAGGCGGCCAGGGCCGCCTCATATTCCGCCTTGGTGGTCAGCTTGTTTTTAACGATGCCGCGCTTCTCTCTTCTGGCCTGGAGGGAGGCCAGGTGCTTTTTGAAATCCTTCCGGCTTTCCAGAGCCGTCATGTGCTTGTTGATGATGTCCAGCGTGGCGTTCTGCAGGTCCAGGTCCAGCGTGGTATGGACCACGAGGCCTCCCAGGCGGATGTCTTCCTCTTCCAGAATGGCGTCCAGCTCCCGGCGCACGAGGTCCATGGCGTAGTTTTCCTCGGACCTGGACTGCGGCGGATGCGTCACGATGGGTTCCGCGAGAGCGGCGGCGTATTGCACTTCCGTGATCTTGCCGGCGTCTTTCAGCAGCCCGAGCACGATGTCCCGGACTTTTCTGGCTTCTTCCGGGTGCTTGAGGGGGGAAAAATCATTCGGGCCGTAGATGATGCCTGCCAGCGTGGCGCATTCCGAAAGGGAGAGGTCGCGGGGCTCCTTGTCGTAATAGCCGCGGGACGCGGCGGCTATTCCCAAGAAGGTGTGGCCCCAGAAAATGCGGTTGATATAGGTTTCCAGAATTTCGTCCTTGCTGTAGGTTGCCTCAATGCGTTTGGCCAGGGCTACTTCCGTCAGCTTGCTGTGCAGGTTGCGTTCCTGGTGGTTATACGTGATTTTGGCAAGCTGCATGGTCAGGGTGGAGGCGCCCTGCGTGGCTCTTTTGTGTTTGATGACCTGGGCGACGGCGCGGCCCACGCCGATCCAGTCCACGCCGCCGTGGTCGTAAAAGCGATTGTCTTCACGGAGCAGCAGTGCATCTATAAAAATGGGAGGAACTTCCTGAAGGGGAACGCGCCTGCGGTTCTCTCCGTGCAGGGTGCCGATGGTCCGGTTTTTGCGGTCGAGAATAACCGTGCGTTCCGGAATGTTGCTTTTCACTTCCGAAATGTCGTAGCGGTTGGAAATGGTGCCGTACAGGAAAACGAGAATGGCACCGACGACGATGCCTACAAAGGAAACGCGCAACAGGATGCGGAGGGGCCAGCTGATGAACCAGCGGATATTGCGGGTCAGGGCGCCGATGAAGCGGAACGGCATCGTCAGCACGAACCATAGGGCCCCGAAGATGGTGAAACCCGGTTTGCGCCGCTTTCCGGAAGGCCGGGAACTCCTTTCCGGAGTGGCTTCTTCTTCGTCATATTCAACCCGGGGTGCGGGACGGGGTGCTTTCCGTGGCCGCGGGGAGGGCGCGCCATACGGAGAGGAGGAATCGCGCGGGCTTGCCGTTCTGCGGGTGGGGCCCGGAATCACGGCCGGCCGTGGCTCTTTTCCCGGCAGGCCGGGATAGGAAGGGCGGGGCGGCTGCCTTTTTCTGCGGGCGGACTTGGCGCGGGAAGTCGGCTGGGCGTCCGGGATGCGTTCCCTCCAGGAGCCGGCGTTTCCTTTCCGTGATTTGTCGTCTGCACCCATCCGTAGAAAAATTTTATCATAAATATTTCGGATGGTCTAAGCAAAAGATAGTGTGCCATGTCGCAAATCCATAGACAAATCCTGTCCGTATTGAACGTTCTTGTAGTAGGATATGTCAAACCACCCGATTATCGATAATTTCATGATATCAAAACGTAGAATGGCGAGTTTTTATTACTTGGTCGTTGGGGGGCTTTTGTCCCTGTTATTCGCGGGGAGCGGCATCGCGGAGACTGTGCCGGCCATGGCAAACTTGCAAAAACAAATTCAACAGGTAGCCCAATCCGCCACCGCCGCTACGGTAGCCCTGGTTTCCGATGGAGGAGAAACGGGCAGCGGTGTCATCGTAAGTCCCCAGGGGCTCATTCTGACGGCGGCCCACGTGGTGGGCGGCGACGAGATGATGCGCGTGGTGTTTTCAGACGGGCGCGTGATGAAAGGCCGCGTGCTGGGAGCCAATTTTACCCGTGACGCCGCCATGGTGCAGATTCTTGGCGAAGGCACTTATCCTCATGTGGAACTGGGAGAGTCCGACGCGTTGCACGTAGGGGACTTCGTGGTGGCCCTGGGGCATTCCAAGGGATTTGACCCGGAACGCCGTGCACCCATCCGTATGGGAAGGCTCTGCACGGACGGAAAGCAGCGGTTCCTGATCTCCGAATGCACGTTGATAGGCGGCGATTCCGGGGGCCCCCTCTTCGATCTGTCCGGAAAGCTGGTGGGCATCCATTCTTCCATTGGGCCGATGCTGAAAATCAACAACCATGTTCCCGTTTCCGTCTTCCGCCATGATTGGGAGAAACTGCTCTCCGGCCGCCAGTGGGGCCAGTTGGGACTGCACCCCATGGCTGATCCGGACTCTCCCGTTCTCGGCTTTGCCATGATGGATGTGATGGGCGTGGACGGAGTTGTGGTGGAAGATGTGGTCGTGGACTCTCCTGCGGATGAGGCGGGAATCAGGCCCGGAGACGTCATCACGTACATGGACAGCCGCGGCCTGCGCTCCGTGCGCGACATGCTCCGGGAGCTGGGGCGTCACAGGCCGGGAGAAACGGTGCCTTTGGTCGTTCTCCGGAAAGGAACTGCCTATAAGGCCGACCTTACCTTCGGCAGGCGTGGTGACCTGATGTCCGGACTGAAACAAATGGAACAACCTCAAGGATGATGATCAGATACCTCTTGACAGTGTTGGCTGCGGGTGCCGTGTGTGGACAGGAAATAGCTTCCCCCCTGCCCGCGGACCAGATGATTGCTCCGGAGGACAAGGCGGTGCTGGATGCCCAGGCCCGCCAGATCTTCCGGGAATGGGACAAGGTAGCCGTTCCCATCGGCAAATCCGTGGTGGCGCTTGTGGCCGGCAACCGCCAGGTGGCGCTGGGTACCGTGGTAGGCAAGGGAAAAGTGCTCACCAAGTTGAGCGACTTGCAGAAGGAAAGGCGCCCGGTCATGCTGGTGGACGCCTCAGGAAAAGTTTATGATGCCAAGGTCCTGTTTGCTCTTCCGGAACACGACCTGCTGATGATGGATGTGCCGGGGCTGCCCGCACCGCCCATTGACCTGGACTCCTATGTGCAGGCCAAGGAAGGGGATATCATTGCCGCTGTGTCTCCCACGGGACATGTCAGCGACTTCGGCGTGGTGTCCGTAGCCCAGCGCAGCCTGAGAGCGGACGACCAGCCTTATCTGGGCATCGTCTCCGATCCCCGCTGGGATGGCGAGGGCGTGATGATTGGCGGTGTGGAAGCCGGGAGCGGCGCCCACCGCAGCGGCCTCCAGGCCGGGGATGTGCTCATGAAGCTCAATGGAAAGCCTGTGGACGGGATGTATTCCATACGCGCGGCCATGGTGGGCGTGCGGCCCGGGGAAACCGTTCCTGTGGAAGTGGTGCGCCAGAACCGGAAGGTTGAGGGGCAGCTTCTTACCGGGGCCAGGCCAAAAGTGATGAAATTCCCCCAGAAACGGCTGGACATGATGAATTCCATGGGCAACCGCATGAGTCTGAAGCGTGACGAATTCCCGCTGGTCATCCAGTCGGACATGACTTTGTTTCCGGAACGGGCAGGGTGTCCGGTCATTGACGTCAACGGCAAATTCGTGGGACTGGCCCTGAGCCGTGCCGGACGGACGGAAACGTACATTCTCCCTTCCTGGATATGCCGGGAGCTGGTGGAGGGCGTGCTTCCGAAAGTGCAGCAATATCAGGCAAGCCGTGATGAAAATATCCCGGAAGCACAGCCGGTGGACGATGCTTATGACGCGCGCCGCCTGGAGGAAAACCGCCGGAAAGTGGAAGACAAGATGAGCCGCCAGGGCCTGGTGCCGAAGGTGTATTAAGGTGGGCGGAGGAATGGAAAGCCTGTGGGCGGGGCCAGGGAGCCTTCCATGGTTGCTCATGCATGATGGCTTCGGAACGGAACGTCGTATATCTCCTCGGCGGAAAGTCCCTTCGGAAAGAACTCTTCGTGGTTTCCCGTTCTTTAAGGCATTTCCTGAAAAAGTTCTGTTTTCTGTGCGGCGTATAAAGGTAATGGGTTACATTACCGGCTACCGGAGAAGTGGAAGCAACGGACGGGAAGCGCTCCGTTTCCTGGAAATATGCGGGGCATCATCATTTTCCAGTTTCTTCATGTTAACCTGCATGCGGGAAGGAACCTTGTGTTGAATGAGACCGTCCCTGTCCGTATATTCAAACTCCACTTTCTCCGCATGGTCCGGTTCTTTCGGATACTGCCGGCTAATATTCGCGGAAAGACTGTCAATTCCGGTCCGGAAATGTTCGGAGCAAGGGAATCAAGTGCCACTGCCGTTCATTCGGCATCCGGTTTTCTCCCAGAGATTTCATGCAAAGAAAGTTTTCTACGCTGTCAGATAGGCAGCTGAGTTTCTTCAGCTTGTTCTTGATCCTGCCTGAATGCCGGTGAATTCCTTACAGATGTTTGCATCAGCCGATTTAGCTTTCTTCATAAGAATCCCTTGAATAGTCGTATCTATCAAGGTGATTATATATATTGAATTCTTATCATTCCAAGAGCTACTTGAATGGCGGTCTCCGGGACGTTCGCATGCCCCTGCCGGGGAAAGAATGGAATGGAGGCGCTTGAATTCCATTCCTCTCGGAAATGACCGGAGGACTCTCTGTATGGACTTTCCTGGAAGGAAGCTGAAAGGTTTCCCGCAGGAAGGACGGTATCCGTTATCGTGCCGGAGACGTGGCAACCGTTTTTTCCTTGAAAATCATCAGCTCTGAAAGAACGACGGTGCGTCCGGAAGCATCCGGAGAAATGATCATGACGACCTTGCGTCCGGGATAAGTGGTCAGCATCATGCCGCGTTCCTTGACCTTGACGACTTTTCCGTCTTTAAGGCGTGCCATGTACGTCAAATTGGCGGGAGTGGAGCGGGCCGCGCTGGCTCCTGCCACATCCTTCCCAAAGACGTAGGTCGCCATGCTGGGGAGCTCAATGGCGCTTTTTTCTCCCATAGGGGGATTGGGCAGCTCCAGGGTGAACGTGCGTCCGGTGAGGTTCTGGATGTAGATGCAGTTCATCGGCAGTTCCGCTTCATTGATGAAATCCAGCGTGAACTCTCCCTTGCTGTTCTTGCCTACCAGGGCCAGCGTTTTGGGACCGAGATTATCAGGGAGCGGTTTGGAAACCAGCTTGTTCGTCGGCATGCCTTTTTGGTCCAACCCTCCGAAAAGGGTAATGATCTTGCTCCGGGGATAAACGCTGCGGCGTCCTGGCAGCGCGGCGCGAAGTTCCACTTTTTCCAGTCTTTTGCCGTCAATGGGCATGTAAATGACTTCCGGGAGAGTCATCGGGGTTTTCAGCACGAAGCGAATACCGTTGACGGAAGCAGGGGAAAGAGACTTGTCCACCGTGTCTCCCGCAGGGGAATTTCTAGCCGGTTCAGGCGTTCTGGGCGCCGCAGGCTGGCGGGACTGTCCATGTACGAGGGACATGCCTGCAAGGAAGCAGGCAACGGTCAGGATGAATGGGATGCGCATATGTTCGGAGAAATATGAAGTGTGGAAAGAGAACCCGGTACCAGTTGTTTGACCGGAGCATTTAACCGACACGGGAGCGGTTGGAAGACGGATGCTGCGGAAACGACGGCAGACCAATGAAGCATTGTTGGAAATGCCAGTCTGAACTGGGTCTTATATCCCTTGTGAAGTACATGAATGGGAAAGGCCGTGCAAGCTTAAAATAGGGATGTGGAGCATTATGTAACAAGAAAAATCCGAAGCACGGGGAGAGGGGGACCTGGAAAAGCCGCCGACTTCCGCGGGAGGGAAGGCGGCGGCTGTCAATGATTGCCGAATGCTGA